>Ga0154639_101_pt1 | contig 244509 bp, 212 predicted proteins | sample Rifle2008BG13ft_FD_116068 | JGI IMG/M metagenome (GOLD analysis project Ga0154639, IMG submission 116068) | Deltaproteobacteria bacterium RBG_13_43_22 | reverse complement strand
CCGCAAGCCATAAACTTCTTTGCCGGGCCCAAATAAGAACAGTCTATCGCAAGAAGGCCTACACCAGTGCAGGAAACAGGCTTAGGTGTAGACCATGCATCGAATCAAACTTAGCTATTGGGGCCGGATGGGAACCCCATAATTACCTTTGGACAACTCCAAAAAACAAGACCCCCCAAGCCTTGCCGATTAACGACGGAGAAAAAAACTTGAAATATCTTTGGTTGGGTGTTTAAAAAAAACCCGCAACCCGTAACGAATACCTAAGTATCGAGTAACGAGTAACAAGTCAATGTCTTCTCCTCCTCATATCCTCTTAATCAATCCCTATATCCGGGATTTTTCGGCCTTTGACCTCTGGGCCAAGCCCCTGGGTCTATTGTATCTGGCCGGGACCCTGCGGGCTAATGGTTATCGGGTGCACCTATTGGACTGTTTGGATGTCCATTTTGAAGGCGCCGAATCCCTGCATGCTTTACCGCCGCGCAAGGCCTTCGGCATCGGCAAATATTTCCGTCAGCGCCTTCCCAAACCCCCTGCCTTGAAGGATATCCCAAGGTTTTATTACCGCTATGGGGTCCCGCCGGTCCTTTTTCTTCAGGCATTAAGGGCAGTCCCGCAACCCCGGGCTATTTTAATCACCTCCTCCATGACCTATTGGTATGGAGGGGTTATCGAGACCCTGGAACTGGTTCGATCGGTCTTCCCGGAATGCCCGATTATCCTGGGAGGAATTTACGCCACCTTGATGCCGGGCCACGCCCGGAAGCAGGTACGTCCGGATCATCTTATCACCGGGCCGGGAGAAGGGGCAATTTTAAAATTGCTGGGATCGATTACCGGGGTTGAACCAGGGATCATGCCGGACCCGAATGACCTGGACAGCCTGCCCCTCCCGGCCTTTGATTTGTATCCCTGTCTGGATTATATCTGCCTTTTGACTTCGCGAGGGTGTTTTTTTTCCTGTCCTTATTGTGCCTCAAAAATCCTTCAACCCCGGTATTACCGACGGTCTGCTGAAGGGGTGGCCGATGAAATGGTTTACTGGCACCGTACCAAAGGGGTTTTGGATTTTGCTTTCTATGATGACGCCCTCTTGCTCGGGTTTGAGGAACATCTGGGGCCGGTCCTGGAGGCCATACTCCAGCAAAATTTGGCCCTCCGTTTTCACACCCCCAATGCCCTTCATGTGCGGGAGATAACTTTGGAGAGGGCCCATCTCCTTTATAAGGCCGGCTTCAAGACCGTGCGTCTGGGCCTGGAAACGACCGATTGGGACCGGCAAAAGGCCCTGGGAGACAAAATGGATAAAACGGATCTTTATCGGGCCATCACGGTTTTAAGAAAAGTTGGATTCGGCAATAATCAGATTGAGGCTTATCTGTTGATCGGACTGCCGGGTCAAACCCTTTCGGAAATCGAGCGGACCATCCGGGAGGTTAAAATCCTGGGAATCCGCCCCAGACTGGCGGAATATTCCCCTTTACCCCAAACGGCTCTCTGGCCCGAGGCCTGCCGGACCTCGCGATTTCCCCTGGCCGACGACCCGATATTTCACAACAATTCCCTGCTGCCTTGTTTGTCCCCATTTTCCTGGAAAGCGGTTCAAGTCCTGAAGGACCTGGCCAGAACCCAGGGGGGATGACATTCCTTCAGGTTTTCAGGGATTATTTTCCCTTAAAAAAATCCTTGACATCGGAAATTCAACCTGTTATGAAAAAAAGAACCATTTTTAAAAACCGGGAATAAAAAGGGGGTGGTTTAAGAAATTTATAGTTAAAAAAATAGGTTAGGAGATTTAAGTAGAAAGAGAGACTATTTTTTTAAAACTGCAACTTAAACAAGGAGAAAAAGAGATGATGAAAAAATTAGGGATGATTGCTTTTATTATGGCCCTGGTGGTTGCTTTTGCCCTGCCGGCCTTCGCCTATACGGTTGAAGGCGCCAAAGGGGAAAGGTTCACCATGGGCGGCACACTCGCTTATGATATCGGTTACATTAATTTAGACAAAAACAGGAGTGGCATCGGCACTGACGTTACCAAGTTATTCACCGGGGTTGATTACTGGTCCAACATTATGGGAACCTATACCGTGGGTCCTGCCTCGTTTACCTGGGTACTCTATGCGAATAGTGACGTTTTATCCTATAACAAGATCAATAATGACTCCACGACCTATGGCGCTACTCAGTATCAAAATCTGAGAGATTACATCGCCATGGATGTTTGGTATGGGAGTTATACTTTCGGAAACTGCGTGCTTTCAGCCGGTAAACAGTCCGGGTCTACAGTCTCTTTTGGAATGTCTCAACAGTTGGGGTACACTCCCTCCGGGAACGGTCATGTCGCCGGTATTGCCTACGGGTTTGTCTATGATCAAAAGTATCCTCAATTAAGGTTCAGACAGGCTGTCAGCAAGATGTTTACTTACCAGATCTCTCTGGTGAGTACGGGAACCTATGCTGAGACCGTCGGAACGGCCACCAGACAATCTTATGCCACCTTTCCCATGATCGCTGCCAAGGGCATCTTTAATTTCGGCGCTGTCAGCCTCTATCCGGCCGTTGCCTATCAGCAGGTCCAGTGGGATGGCTTAGCGTCCGGTTATGATTCCTCTATGACTGCCTGGTTGCTTCGTTTACCGATCATGGTGGTCTCCGGGCCGTTTGTCGGTAAGTTTGAACTTACCTATGGCCAGAACCTGGGTGGTGGCTCCCAAATGGCAAATATGTGCTCAGGGGAATCTTCCTGGGGCGGCTATTTCAGAAATTCCAGTGGCAAGATCCTGAACGCCAACACCTTTGCCGGGTTTTTTGATCTGGCCTTCACCTTCGGTAAGGCTACCCCGCATGTCTATGCCGGTTTTACCCAATCTATCAATAAAGATAGATTTACGGTCGGGGATAACTCCAATACCAGGACCATCATGGGTGCCAACCTCTGGTATACGGTAACCCCGAATTTCAAGATAATTCCGGAAATTTATACGTCTGATCTGGGTAAATATCCGGGCACGACCTCCACAATCAAACTGGGAGCGGACGTGGTAGCCGGTGTTCAGTTCAATTTTGGCTTCTAAATAAACCTAAAATAACTTACCGAAAGACCCTGGAGGGGCAACCCTCCGGGGTTTTTTTTTACCATAATGGGTTTAATTGATTGACAAAACTTTTACCAATTGATAATAAAAGAGGTATATTTATATCACCTATTACTGACGATTGATGGTCCTGTAAAATGTCGTCACCCCGGTGAAAACCGGGGTCGGGGAGAATTTTAACTAATTGATTATTCTGGATTCCGACTGGAGTTTATCCCCCACTTGATGCGGGACCGGAATGACGAAAATGGGCTTTCGGCGACCTTTATTGATCAACTCCTAGAAAGTCCATCGAACCAGAAATAATAAGCTGTTGGCGGATACCTATTAGCTGAAAAGAGGTCTTTATGAAAGTACTGATCAGTGATAATTTATCGGAAAAAGGGGTGGAAATTTTTAAAAAGGCCGAAGGCCTCCAGGTGGATGTCAAAACCGGTTTGACCCCGGATGAATTGAAGGCCGTCATCAAAGATTATGACGGCCTGGTTATTCGAAGTGCCACCAAGGTTACGGCTGAAATTATCCAAATGGCCGACAAGCTCAAGGTGGTGGGCAGGGCCGGTATCGGTCTGGATAATGTGGACATCCCGGCCGCTTCCCAGCGGGGCATCGTGGTGATGAATACCCCTGAGGGAAACACCATAACCACGGCCGAACACACCATTTCCCTGCTCCTGTCCCTGGCCCGGAGGATCCCACAGGCCACAGCATCCTTAAAAGATCAGAAATGGGAAAAGAAAAAATTCCAGGGAAAGGAAATCTTCAACAAGACCCTGGGGATCATCGGCCTGGGGAAAATAGGCAGTATTGTCGCCGACCGGGCAAAAGGCTTGAAAATGCAGGTTATCACCTATGATCCTTTTATCCAGCCTGAAATTCTTTTGAAACAGGGGATTGAACCGGTTTCTCTGGAGGAACTCTACCAACGGGCCGATTTCATCACCATCCATACCCCCAAAACCAAAGATACCTTGGGTCTGATCAACGCCGAAGCGATTTCCAGGATGAAGGATGGGGTGATGATCGTCAACTGCTCCCGGGGCGGGATCATCGATGAAAAGGCCCTCTTTGAGGGATTGAAAAGCGGCAAGGTGGGAGGGGCGGCCCTGGATGTCTTTGAGACCGAACCCCCCGGAGCCTGTCCCTTGCTTGATCTGGAAAACTTTATCTGCACTCCTCATCTGGGGGCCTCAACCATGGAAGCCCAGGAGAATGTGGCTGTGGCCGTAGCCGAACAGGTGGTCGATTACCTGCTTCACGGGGTCATTAAAAATGCAGTCAATGTCCCCTCGGTCAGTGCCAACCTCCTGGAACGGATCAAACCCTATCTGGTGTTGGCGGAACGGTTGGGCGCCTTTCAGTCTCAGATCCTTGACGGCGGGATGACGGAGGTGTCGATAGATTATCTGGGTGATGTGGCCGGTTACGACACCAAGCCGATGACGGTCTCAGTGCTAAAAGGACTCTTGACTCCGATTCTGAAGGATGTGGTCAATTTTGTCAATGCCCCCATCCTGGCCAGGGATCGCGGAATACGGGTGATCGAATCAAAAACCGATACGGCAGATGATTTTTTAAACCTGATTACCCTGCGGGTTAAGACCCAGAAGATGGAAAGCTCCATCTCCGGAACCCTTTTCGGCAAGTATGAACCCCGGATTGTCCGTTTGAACCACTTCCGTTTGGAGGCCATTCCCGAAGGACATATGCTCCTGATCCATAATGAAGACAAGCCCGGGGTGATTGGGACAATCGGAACGACCCTGGGAAAACATCGGATCAATATTGAACGGATGCAGGTAGGACAGGAAAAAGAAAAAGGGGGAAATATTATCTTGTTAACTACCGATCAGGCCGTTTCTGGTCCGGTCCTAAAAGAACTCACCTCCCTGCCTTCCGTGAAAAAGGCCCTGCTCTTGGAATTGTAGTGTAGTAGGGAAGGGGTCGGGGATTCGAGGATTCAAGGGTTCAAGGAACTACTGTTGGCCTAAGTCGATTGAAGGTATCCATTTCTTTCACCTTTAAGGGATTCGATAAAAGTCGTCTCCCCGGCGAAAGCCGGGGTCCAGGAGATTAACGTTCATTAAAAATACTGGATTCCGGCTGGAGTCTATCCCGCACTTGATGCGGCACCGGAATGACGTGATTCGGGTTTGGGCGACTTTTTACGAGGCCATCAAGCTTTGATGGAAAAAAAGGGCGGGTTGTTGACCCGCCCCTTGGGAAAAATTAGTAAACTCTCTTTAACAACTGCAGGAAGTGCCGCAGGAACCTCCACCTAAATTCAACGCAGAAGACACGGAAAATCCTGATCGTCCGTTATAATTGACGAAATCCACCTTGACCTCTTTGGCCTGTTCGGACAACGTCTTGTCGATCAGATAGGTGATTCCATTGATATCATAAACATTATCGGTCTCTTTTGACTCATCCAGAGCCAGGGCCAGCGACGGCCCGGATCAGCCGCCTTGACTCAGGAAAACCCGGATGGGCGAAGTGAGATTTTGTTTTTCAAAATGATCTTTAAGTGCCGTTTGTGCTGATTCGGTAACTGTTAACATGATGTTTCCTTTCAGAAAAAATTTATTAAAGTCTGTATTTTCCCTTTAAAACCATAGCCGGTAAATTTCAATATAGGGATTTAATCTCTTTTTGTCAAGAAGACCGTCCGACCCTTTCCAATATGGGTTGGAGGCTGATGCGATGGTCTCCCAGTCCCAGGTTGGGCCGGTCCAGACCGAAGGCCAGACCAAGGAGCTGGGAAATATAAAGCGTCGGCAGGTTGAACCCGTCATGATGCTTCCTCTCCAGCATCATCTGGCCCCGGTCAAATTGGGAAAAACAGGATGGACAGGCCACAGACACAGCCTCGATACGATGCTTTTTCATGTGTTGGAGTTTTTCCCGGGTGATCTCATTGGCCGCCTGGGCATCAATATTGGTTCCCAGGGCCGAACCGCAGCATAGGAATTTCCTGGAATACTGGGTCGGTTGGGCTCCCAACACCGTCAGAATTTGATCCATGCTGACCGGGACATAACTGGCCGCTTCCGACAGCTCATCGGGGTACATGAGGCGTGGAGGCCGGTACAAGTGACAACCGTAATGACATCCGATACGGATACCGTCCAGGGGATGTTGGACTTTCTCGGCGATCCTTTCCAATCCAATTTCTTTATAAAGGACATCCAGGAGGTGTTTGACCTCAATGGTTCCATTGAAACAATGCCCGGATCCTTCCAGGGCCAGATTGACCTGGTTCCGCCTTTGGAGGTCCTCTTTCAGAATCAGGTTAGCTTCCTTAAGGGTGTTGATACAACCGTTACACATAGCCAGGATGGACAGGCCGGCCTCTTCGGCTAGGCAGAGGTTTCGGGCCGCCAGGGCCAGCCAGGTATCGTAATGGGCCAGCTTCATGTTCGTTGGGGCCGGACAACAGGAAAAGGGAAGGTCCACCAGTTCGATGTCCAGGACCTTCATCACTTCCCGGGTGGCCTTTTCAAATCCCGGATATTTGACCGGAATGACACATCCTAAAAAAAATGCATATTTCATTGGGGTCTGGGAAACCTGGTTCTTAGGGCCAGGTCAGAGTTCATTGACTCTGCCTTTCGAAAATATAGACAAAAAATCCGAAATTCGAAACAAAAGTCAAATCCAACTATCTAATGTTCAAAACGTTTTAAATTTTGAATTTTAGTAATTCGAATTTGTTTCGGATTTCGATATTCGGATTTCGAATTTTGTTAAGCTCCTATAATAAACCATGCCCTCCGGGCCTAGAACAACGCCGACCCCTTTGGGGTCGGATATTTTTCTTCAGCTCAGTTCGATGGCATCATTGAGTCCTGTTTTCTTTAAAATCCCTTCGATTTCATCGATGTTCAAAGGATCCAGAGGGGGCAAAGAAAGTTTCTGCCGGTCCTTCAAGACCTTTTCGTTGACGATCAGGCTTCGCCCGGTTTTGGCAATCAGATCCACTCCGAATTTTATTTTTTCCGGCAGATTGCCGCGCTGGGCCGCCAGGTTAAAAATGGCCGTCAATAATTCGGAGATATTAATTTCCTGGGGGCAGCGGTCTTCACAGACATGGCAGGTGGTGCAATACCAGACCCGTTCGTCGTTAATAACCGCTTCCTGCCCTAAATTCAGACAGCGAAGCAGCGTTTCCCGCGGACCATAGCATTTCATCACCATGGCCGCCGGACAGCTACCCGTGCAGCGGGCGCATTGATAGCATTCAAAAAGGTCTTCTTTATTAAAAAGTTCCCAGATGCTTTTGAGCACGAATATCAATTCCTATTCTTTGGATTCCGACAAGTTATCTCTCAGTAATCAATGTTCCAAGTTGCGGGGTTCGAGTTGCGAGTTACGATTATAAATAAAAAATATTCTATTGCCTAACCCGAAACCCGTGACTCGTAACCCGTAACCAAGAACATCAAATTTTTTTATAGCGTTTAAGTGAAAAAAAGATATATCATTTATTCCTTCGGTTCCGTACCTTCCCCTTTCCCCTTTTTCTTGGGCACCAGGATCTGCTTGGTCTTTTCAATCTCCTCCGGGGTGACCCCTTGGATAATCTCGTCTATTTCTTTCATTTTCCTGGCGAAGAGGTTGCCTTCGGCTGCACTGATCCAGGCCAACTGGAGGCGGTTTTTATCCAAACCCAGACGCTCCATTTTTTTCCAGACCCGATTGACCCTTTTTTCAGTCTGATGATTGGCGTTGATATAATGGCAGTCTCCGATATGACATCCGGAAACCAGGACCGCCGCCGCCCCCCGTCTGAAGGCGTATTCGATAAATTCGGTGCTGATTCGGCCGGAACACATGGTCCGGATAATCCGAATGGGGGTCGGATATTGCATCCGGCTGACGCCAGCAAAATCAGCCCCGGCATAAGAGCACCAGTTACAACAAAAGGCCACGGCTTTGGTTTCCGGGGCTTCTTCGGTGATGGCATCAATCTGGGCAAAAATCTGGGCATCGGTAAAGTGCCTTTGCGTGATGGCGGAAAAAGGGCATTCGGCCACACAAGTGCCGCATCCGGCGCAGGAGGCTTGGGTCACCTGGGCGATCTTGGTTTCCGGGTCCTCCCGAATGGTCGAGTAAGGACAAACCTTGACGCACATGCCGCACCCCTGGCAGAGGGTTTCATCCACAACCGCCGTGATAGCCTCAACGATGACCTTTCCCTGGGCCATCAAAATATTGGCCCTGGAAGCGGCGGCACTGGCCTGGGTGACCGAATCCTTGATGTCCTTCGGACCTTCGGCACAACCGGCCAGAAAGATCCCGCCGGTGGGGGTGTCCACCGGACGCAGTTTAGGGTGGGCCTCTAAGAAAAAACCGTCCGCTGCACAGGAAAGATTGAGAAGTCTCTGGATAACCGGGCTGTCTTTCCTCGGTTCGATGCCCACGGAAAGGATGGCCATGTCGACTTCATAGCGATAGAGTTGGGAAAGAAGGGTGTCTTCGCCGATCAGGGTCAGGCTGTTAGTCTCCGGATCCTCGATGATCTCTCCGGGAACCCCCCGGATAAAAGAAACCCCTTCCCGTCTGGCCCGCTGGAAGAGGTCTTCAAAGCCTTTTCCAAAGGCTCGGATGTCGATATAAAAAACCAGAATTTTGGTCTCCGGCCAGTGTTCCTTGATCAGCAGGGCATCCTTGATGGTATTCATACAGCAGATATTGCTGCAGTATATATTGGATCGTTTGGAGCGGGAACCAATGCATTGCAGGAAGGCCACGGTTTTGGGAATTTTCTGGTCCGAAGGCCTTATCAGATTCCCGCCGGAAGGTCCGCCGGCATTGATCAAGCGTTCGAATTCCAGGCTGGTGATAACGTTTGGAAATTTCCGGTATCCGAATTCGGTCAGGGGCGTCGGGTCGTAGACGTCCACTCCGGTGGCTACAATAATGGTTCCCACATCCAGGGTCAGGATTTGATCCTGCTGGGAATAATCCACGCACTGCCGTTGACAAGCCTGGAAACATTTGTCGCAGGCTATGATACCGTGTTTGTTTAAGCACAGGTCCATATCGATCTGATAGGTGGAAGGGACCGCCTGGGCAAAAGACATATAGATGGCCCGGCGCATGGAAAGCCCGGCATTAAATTCATCAGGGGCCACCTGCGGGCACACTTTGACACAGTCGCCGCAGGCCGTACAGGAATCGGTGACAAAACGGGCCTTCTTTCGAACCTGGACGGTAAAATTGCCTACATACCCTTCGACCCCTTCGATCTCGCTCAAAGTGAGCAGTTCGATATTGGGATGCCGCCCGGCTTCGGACATCTTGGGGGCCAGGATGCAGATGGAGCAGTCCATGGTCGGGAAGGTCTTGTCGATCTGGGCCATGCGGCCGCCGATACTGGGGTCTTTTTCGATCAGATAAACTTTATATCCGCTGTCGGCCAGATCCAGGGCGGCCTGAATGCCGGCCACACCGCCTCCGATAACCAGGGCCTTTCGGGTGACCGGGACTTCCAAGGGTTCCTGGGCGGCCAGTAATTTGGATCGGGCCACAGCCATGCGGACCAGATCCTTGGCTTTTTCGGTGGCGGCCTCTTTGTCATGGAGGTGTACCCAGGAGCAGTGTTCCCGGATATTAGCCATTTCAAAAAGATAAGGATTCAACCCGGCATCCTCACAGGCGGCGCGGAAGGTCGGTTCATGCAGACGGGGGGTGCAGGAGGCCACCACCACCCGGTTGAGCCGATGTTCTTTGATGTCGGCCTTGATCAGTTCCTGTCCGGGTTCGGAACAGGTATAAAGATTATCCTTGGACAGGATGACACCGGGCAGACCGGCGGCAAATTCGGCCACCCGGGCGCAATCCACTACCCCGCCGATGTTCAATCCGCAATGGCAGACATAAACCCCGATGCGGGGTTCCTCTTTTTCTTTTCGTTGTACTTTTTTGGGGGTCAACCCGAAAACTCCTTTTAAAAACACGGAATCCAGAATTCAGGAGTCAGAAGTCAGAAGAGAAAAAATGGCGGTTATTCTGGATTCTGACTTCTGGATTCTGACTCCTGTTTCTTTATTTGTTTCCCGTACTCATAGCCTTTTTCAAAGGCCTTGAGGTTCAACTCTTCGGTTCCGCTGGGGATCGAATCGAAAAGGGCCTGTTTCATGGCTTCATAACTGACTACTTTGGTAACCGAGGTAATAAATCCGAGCATGACGATATTGGCCACGATTTTACGGCCCAGCTTCTCAGCCAGCCGGGTGGCCGGGATTTTGAAGAGAAGGCACCCTTCTGGCACGGTATCCATTTGGACCAGATCCTCATCAATCAGGACCATGGCTTGATCGGACATCTGCCGGCCGTAAGTGCTCTTGGCCTCCTCGGACATGAGGACCAGGATTTGAGGCAGGGAAACCCGGGGATAATAGATAGCCCCACCGGAAATAATCACATCGGCACTGCAAGCCCCGCCCCGGGCCTCAGGGCCATAGCTTTGGGTAAAAACGGCCTGAAGCTGTTCATAAAGGGAAGCCGCCTTGCCCAGTATATTTCCGGCCAGGATGATTCCCTGGCCCCCGAACCCGGCCAGACGAATCTCGGTTTTTTGGGTGCTGTTCATAATTCTAATCTAGTCTTCAACGTTCAAGGTTCAGTGTTCCATGTTCAACGCTGTTGGTTTTATTAATTCCGCAATCCGAAATCGACATTCCGAAATGGTCAGGTTTCCGTTCTCCTGAATTTCTTCAAAATCTTTTCCTCATATTCCCCTAAAAAGGTGGGCCGCTTTTCCTCGGAAAATTTTCCTACTACGATCTTTCCTTTAAGAGCGATATCCACATTCCTGGGGTCGGCCCCATTCTGGACTATACTGTTTTCTTTGTAATAGATCATCTCATCCAGACCGCTGCCGATTTTGTTGGGACGTCCATACCCGACAGGGCAGGGGGCGATAACCTCAATAAAGGTAAATCCATCGATGCTAAAGGTTTCTGCGATGGCGTTGACCAGTTGACGGGCATGGAAAGTGGTCCAGCGGGCCACATACACCGCACCGCTGGCATGGGCCAGATAGGGCAAATTGAAAGAGGCCTCTGAATTGCCGTAGGGCGTCGTCGTGGTTCTGGCCGAAACCGGGGTGGTGGGGGCCACTTGGCCCCCGGTCATCCCATAGTTGAAATTATTGACACAGATGACCTTAAGGTTGACATTTCTCCTGGCCGCATGGATGAAGTGATTTCCCCCGATGGCAAAAAGGTCACCGTCTCCGCTGAAAACGGTCACCGAAAGGTCGGGCCGGGTCAAGGACAGGCCGGTGGCAAACGGGATAGCCCGGCCGTGGGTAGTGTGATAGGTGTCCATATTCAAATAACCGGCCACCCGACCGGTGCAGCCGATGCCGGAAACGACCACCGATCGATCGATGGGAATTCCGGTCATCTTCAGAGCGTTGATATACGTGTTCAGGACCACACCCAATCCGCAGCCCGGACACCAGATATGAGGGATTCTACCCGGTTTCAGATACTGGTCATCAGGATGAAGGCCATGTTGTTCATCTTTGAGGCGGTTGAAGCCCTCCTGATCAAAAGGGACAATGGGTTGATACCGTATCTTCATGGCAGATATTCCTTGACCGCTTCCATGATGTTTTCGGGTGTATGAATGGCCCCGCCCATCAAAGGCAACAGAACCGTCTCGGCCCGGCCCTGGCTACAACGTTCCACTTCATAGGCGATTTGGCCGTAATTGATTTCAGGAACGATGAAAGCCTTGATCCCTTGGGCCACTTGACGGATTCTTTCTTCCGGAAAAGGCCAAAGAGTGATCAGGCGAAGAAGCCCCACTTTTTTCCCTTCGGATCGAAGAATCTGAACAGCTTCCCTGGCGGTCCGGGAGGTACAGCCATAGGCCACAACCATCACTTCCGAATTGGCTGTTTCGAATTCTTCCACTTGAATAATTTTGGAAGTGTTGTGGCGGATTTTATCGGCCAGGCGCCGAACCAGCCTTTCATGGACCTGCGCAGTAGTCTGGGGATACCCCTGCTCATCATGGGTCAAACCGGTGACATGGACATGATACCCCTCCCCGGCACAAGCCATAGGCGGAACCAGATTGTCCCCGGCCATAAAAGGCAGATAGCCGTCCGGGGACTGGCTGGGCCGAACCCTGGAAACCTGATGGATTTGATCGGAAGGAGGGATAATTACTTTTTCGGACATATGCCCCACCAGTTCATCGCCCAGGATCAGCACCGGCAAGCGATAGATCTCAGATAAATTGAAGGCCTCAATGGTCAGGTTAAACATCTCCTGCGGGGAAGAAGGGGAAAGGGCAATGACCTCGTAATCGCCATGCGAACCCCAGCGGGCCTGCATGACATCCGCCTGTCCGACCAGGGTGGGCAGACCGGTGGAAGGACCGCCGCGCATGATATTGACGATGACGCAAGGGGTCTCGGTCATCATGCCCAGCCCGATGTTTTCCATCATCAAAGAAAACCCCGGGCCGGAAGTGGCGGTCATGGACTTGGTTCCTCCCCAGGAGGCCCCGAGGATGGCGGCCATCGAGGCGATTTCATCTTCCATCTGGATACAGATACCCTGAACCTGAGGCAGACGTCTGGCCATCCGTTCGGCGATTTCCGTGGCCGGAGTGATGGGATAGCCGGCAAAAAACCGGCAGCCGGCGGCAATGGCCCCTTCGGCGCAGGCCTCGTCGCCATTGATAAAATATTCGCCGGTCAAGATTCCCGAATCAGACATGCTTGTTTGGTCTTTCTATTTTTTTGAATAGCCGGCAATATCCTCGGCCGTCAGTTCCTTATATTCTTTGAGGACGCTGTAAATGGCAAATTCCGGACAAATGATCTCACAGAGATTGCAATTGACGCACTCCCCCTGTTTGGTGACCAGGGGGGGATGATACCCTTTCTTGTTGAATTCCGGGGCTTCTTTGAGGACCTGGTTGGGGCAGAATTCGATGCAAAACCCACAACCCTTGCAGCGGTCTTTAATGATATGCAGTTCCCCGATCGGTATGGAATGGGAACCGGCGTCCAGCGGCAGTCTCCAGAATTTCATGGCTTGTCCTTTAACCGAATTCTCTCAAACCAATTAGTTATAAAGGCTGATCAAAAAGGTCTCCACCTTAGGCGCCCGAAACCGGGACCCATCCCGAAGGGCATGAGACTATTGCGTTGCTTAGAACGCGAAGAAATTTTGAGGAATAAGGTCCGCTGCTGCGGACAGATGGGCGTTTTTTATCAGCCTGAAAAAAAGCACACAAAAAACGTATATTTAATATAAATGGGATGGAATTGTCAATAATTATTTTGGGGAAGCGGCGACTGTGCTGTAATGGGAGAATTGCATGGTAAAGGTGGCCCGCCCCTGACTGGCGGAACGAAGGGCCGTGGAATAGCCGAACAATTGAGACAAGGGGGCAGTGGCCTGAACCTGCTGGATCTTTTTTCGGGGAGCAATTTGTTCGATTTTCCCTTTCCGGGCATTGATGTCTCCGATGATTTCACCCAGAAATTCGTCGGGTACAATAATTTCCAATTTCATGACCGGCTCAAGCAGTACGGGTTTTGCCTTTAGACAACCGTTTCGGAAGGCCATAGAGGCTGCCACCCGAAAGGCCATTTCGGAGGATTGGCTTTCGGTCGTTTGAGCGGATTCAAGGATGACTTTGATATCGGTGGCCGGGTAACCGGACAAGACACCGGAGGTAAAGGATTCATGAATCGAAGCTTTAATAGCTTCAATCGGGGGCTGAGGTTTAGTATCTTCCGGAATAAGGTGGAGGAACATGTTCCCTTCTCCCCGGCCGTTGGGGATTAAACGCAATCGAACCTGGGCCTGGTGATGGGCGCCGCCTAATTCACGATCGAAGGTTTCCCCAACCTCCACCGCTTCGGAAATGGTCTCCCGGTAGACCACCTGGGGTTTTCCGATATTGACCGACAAATCATATTCCCGCTCCATGCGGTGCAGTAAGACTTCAAGATGCAGTTCCCCCATCCCGGAGATAATCGTTTGCCCGGAATCTTCATCGTATCTGAAGCGAAAGGTGGGGTCTTCTTCGGAAATCTTGTCTAGGACATGGATAATTTTATCCTGCTGGCCGACGGTTTTGGGCTCGATGGCCAAGGAAATGACCGGTTCGTAGATATCGATGGATTCCAGGATGATCGGATGATCAAAATCGGTCAGACTGTCACCGGTCGTGGTGGTTTTAAGCCCCATCAGACCGACGATATCCCCGGCCTTGGCCTGTTCTATCCTCTCCCTCTTATTGGCATGGATGCGCAGTATCCGGGCAATGCGTTCCCGGACGTTTTTGGTCGGATTGAAAACCTCTTGTCCTACATTCAAGGTTCCGGAATAGATGCGCAGATAGGTCAACTTTCTCCCTTGGTCCATAATGATTTTAAAGGCCAGACCGGCGAAGGGGGCCTCGTCCAAGGCCGGACGATTCTCCATTTTTTTACTGATCGGATTTCGACCGCTGACCGGAGGGATATCCATAGGATCGGGAAGAAAATGAATGATGCCGTCCAACAAGGGCTGGACCCCTTTGTTGCGCAAGGCCGCCCCGCAATAGATGGGGACGATCTTCAGGTCAATGGTGCCTTTTCGTATGGCCGCCAATAGATCGGGCAGAGGGATTTCCTGACCTCCTAAATACCATTCCATGATGTGATCGTCCAGATCGGCCAGGGTTTCCACTAACTGTTCCCGATAAAACAAAGCCTCTTCGTGCAAATGCTCCGGTATGTCGATCGGATCGTATTCCATGCCCAAGGTTTCATCCCGCCAGCGAAGCCCTTTCATATTCAAAAGATCAATGGTCCCTTGAAACCCGTCCTCCCGTCCCCAGGGCAGGTGGAGGATCAGGGGACGGGCACCCAGTTTCTCTTTGATCTGTTCCACGGTGTTGTTAAAGTCCGCACCGATTCGGTCCATCTTGTTGATGAAGGCGATCTTAGGCACCTGGTACCGGTCGGCCTGATGCCAGACGGTTTCAGACTGGGGTTCCACCCCGCCGACCGCACAAAACACAGCGACGACTCCGTCCAAGATGCGCAAGGAACGCTCAACTTCAATGGTAAAATCAACATGACCGGGAGTGTCTATCAGATTAATGGTATGGTTAAGCCACTGGCAGGTGGTTACGGCTGAAGTAATGGTGATGCCTCGCTCCTGTTCTTCGGGCATCCAGTCCATGACGGCCTCCCCGTCATGAACTTCTCCCATCTTATGAGACCGGCCGGTGTAATAGAGTATCCGCTCGGTCAAAGTGGTCTTGCCGGCATCAATGTGGGCCATGATGCCCATGTTTCTGGTTTTACGAAGTCGTGATTCCCCGGCCATTTTTTTCGTTTCCTTTAAAGTGGAAGGATTTTAGGCTATTTTTACCTCTTCGTCAAGAGGGGAAAAGGGGTTGTTAATTTGAAGAGGGTTTGTTATACTTTTTTTATGCCATCGAAAAAAAATTCCCAACTGCTGAATATCTATGATCGGATGGTTTCCCATTTCGGTCCCAGCCGCTGGTGGCCGGGAGACAGCCCTCTGGAAGTGATGGTGGGCGCCATCCTGACTCAAAATACATCTTGGACTAATGTTGAAAGGGCGATCGGACGATTGAAGGTCGAAGGGGCTCTTTCCGCTTCTTTTTTACATCAGGTGGATGAGGCGGTTTTATCGGATTGGATACGTCCGGCCGGATATTTTCACATTAAGGCCAAGAGGTTAAAAAAATTTTTTAATTTTTATGTTCGGGAATATCAAGGGGATTTCCAAACCATGCAAAACCAGCCCCTGGAAAAGCTACGGCGGCAGTTGCTTTCGGTGAATGGTATAGGCCCGGAGACGGCGGACAGTATTTTGCTCTATGCCCTGGGAATGCCCACCTTTGTGGTCGATGCCTATACCCATCGGATCTTTTCACGGCACCGCTTTATTGATGAAGATATCGGTTACGAGGACCTTCGAGCCTTTTTCATGGATCGATTACCCTCCGATCCCCCACTGTATAATGAATACCATGCCCTTTTGGTTCGCTTGGGGAAGACGTATTGTAAAAAAAAGAGCCCTCGTTGTGAAGAGTGCCCTTTAAAGGAAATGGGCTCATAATGGATAGATGTAAAGGGAACCCCCACAAAAAAATCATATCGATTCTCAGTTTAACCGGATGTCTGGTTTTAGGGGGATGTCTGCCACCTAAAACGATCATAACCCTTCCCGAAGCTCCACTGGATCATAAAACCAAGGTGATCGTACCGGCCAAACAATCCCCTTCCGAAGAACAAATCAAGTTGGAAAAACTTCTTCGTCAGTTGGAAGAAACCGAACAACGTCTCCTGGAGACCCAGCGAAAGACCGAAGAAGCCTTAAAAAAAGTAGAAAATGCCACAGAAAAAACCGATGAGGCCGCAGACCGGATCCAAAAAGCCCAGGAAAAAATCGAGGCCGTAGAGCGAAAGGAAAACCCTTGAGTCGAAAACCGCGTTCCTTTGGTAAGCCCATGGGTTTTTATAATAAACTGAAGACGGATCATATTTTTTTTCTGGCTTCAGGCCTGGCTTTTAATTTGTTGATTTGTTTCATACCCCTCCTTCTGGTCATCTTATCTATCCTCGGGTTTTTTCTTTACTCTTCACAAGAAATCCTCGGATACGTCCAAACGTATGTGGAAAAGATGCTCCCCAATGCCTCTCCCAGGATGACGGCGAATATCTTAAATGTAATCAAGGACCGGAAATGGGTGGGATTGATTGGCTTCCTGGGTTTGTTGTGGGCGGCCACCCGTCTTTTTAGTTCCGTTCGCACGGTTTTGGATAAGACCATGGAAGCCCCCATGCGGCATGGGTATTTAAAAGAAAAATTATATGATTTAATAATGGTTTTTATTACCGGGCTCTTTTTTTTGATTTCCATTGTCCTAACCAATCTTATCGATCTGATCAAAACTCTTCCGGATCGAATCGGAATTCATCTTCCTGAATTCCTTCAGATCCCCTGGGGAGGCAGACTGGTTGGGTTGGGGATCGGGTACCTTTTTTCCCTTTTGATGTTTTTTATACTATTCCGTTTTTTGCCCAGCCGGAGACCCGGCAACCGGACCGCTTTGATTACCTCTTTATTGATTGCCGGATTATGGGATATGGCCAAATATTTTTTCCGCCTCTATGTTGATATTATCAATAATTTCACAGCCGTTTACGGCTCGTTGGGGCTGCTGGTGGTTTTTATGTTCTGGATTTATTACTCCTGCCTCATTTTTGTTGTCGGGGGGGAGGTCATCTGGAGTCTTGAAAAACGTAAATAAGGCCAAGGGCCTTCAATTTGTTTGCGATATTAAAAGAAATGAGGTAACGGTACTTAAATGATGCATGATACATGATCCAAGATGCCGGATACAGGATACCCGATTCATGATACAGGTTGAAAAGAAGATTTTATCATCGATTGTTGTAACAAGGGGTTTTCTCGTGCATCGTGCATCTTGTATCGTCGCCGAATAAAAAAAGACTTCAAATAATATCATGACTCCTGAATTATCGAAATCCCATCAATCGAAAGATCTCCCCCTTCCTCCCCTGGCCGAAAGGATGCGTCCTCGAAATCTCGAAGAATTTATGGGACAGGAACATCTGCTGGGGCCGGGTAAATTTCTGCGCCGGATGTTGGAGTCGGGGAAAATATTTCCTTTGATCTTTTGGGGGCCTCCGGGTTCGGGAAAGACCACTCTGGCCCGGATGATGGCCAGTTATACCAAAGCTCATTTTATCCAATTCTCGGCTGTCCTTTCCGGAGTCAAAGAGATTCGGGAAGTGGTCAAAGAAGCCGAAGGACGATTGAAGGAGAAGGGCCAAAAGACTATTTTATTTGTCGATGAGATTCATCGTTTTAATAAGGCCCAGCAGGATGCTTTTTTGCCTCATGTGGAAAAGGGAAACATTATCCTGATTGGAGCCACCACCGAAAATCCTTCTTTTGAGGTCATTGCTCCCTTGCTTTCCCGGACCAAAGTCCTAGTCTTGAAATCCCTAACAGGATCGGATTTGGAAAGGATTACCCAAAGGGCTCTCCAAGACCCGGAAAGAGGATTGGGAAAAATACGGGCTCGTCTGGTGCCGGAAGCCTTGGAACTGATCAAAATCCTGGCCGATGGCGATGCCCGAATAGCCCTGAATACCTTGGAACAGGCCGTGTCCCTTACACAACTCGATACCGAAGGCACCTGCCTAATCAGCCGGGCCACGGTGGAAGAGGCCCTGCAAAAAAAGACCTTGAGATACGACAAGGACGGAGAAGAACACTACAACCTTATCTCCGCCCTCCACAAAAGTCTGCGGGGCAGCGATCCTGACGGAGCGTTGTATTGGCTGGCGCGGATGATCGAAGCAGGGGAAGATCCTCTTTATATTGCCAGACGCATGGTTCGGTTTGCCTCGGAAGATGTCGGACTGGCTGATCCCCAAGCCCTGCTCCAGGCTTTGGCGGCCAAGGAAACCTATCATTTTTTAGGATCCCCGGAAGGGGAACTCGCTTTGGTGCAAGCGGCCATTTATCTGGCCACAACTCCTAAAAGCAATGCCCTCTATCAGGCCTATGGCGTGATTAAAAAGGCGATTGAACAAACCGGGGCTTTGCCGGTCCCCCTGCACCTCCGGAATGCCCCGACTGCCTTGATGAAGGGTTTGGGATATGGCCGAGGATACCGTTATGCCCATGACTATCCGGAAGCGCTGGTGATCCAGGAAAATTTGCCGGAAGAAATAAAAGGCCGGAAGTTTTATCATCCAACGGAGCGGGGATATGAAAAAACGATTAAAACCCGTCTGGAATACTGGCGGAAAAGGTTGAATTTAGAAAAAACATAGTGGTAAGATAAAAAGAATGAAATCTTTTCCATCCGGAAACTTTCAGCTTCCGGATGGAGCGAACAGACATCAGCCTATAGCAGTCAGCATAGGCCGGTTTTTTTCAGCTTTTTCCCTGAGTGCTGAAAGCTGATCGCTGATAGTGTCCGTTCCAAAAGATCATTTCCGGATGAGCATGAACGAATACCCGTTTTTTTTCTGAGAGGTGTACCTTATGAAAAGATGGCAGGATATGTCCTGGACTCAGGAAATGAGAATACAGATCGATGCCAATCTGATGATGACGCCGGCTTTGGGGGAAAAAGAAGGGATTTCTGAGGAAGAGATTGAGAAGCTCCAACCGGTAATCCAAACCATTCATGGACAAATTGAGGAAGAAAAAGCTCAGGAACGTCTCCCTTTTCTGACCATACCCTTTGATGGGTCTCTGACCCCAAAAATAAAAAAATTCATTCAGGGCACCAAACCCTGGGTGGAAAATTTTGTGGTCCTGGGCATTGGGGGATCGGCCCTGGGGGCCAAGGCCCTGAATAAGGCCCTTTCCCATCCCCATTATAACCTGTTGTCCAAAACCATGCGGAAAGGATTCCCCCGGCATTTTGTAGCCGATAATGTTGATCCCGATGGATTCAAGGCCTTGCTGGATCTTTTGGAAGTGCGAAAGACCCTCTTTAATGTAATCAGCAAATCCGGTGGAACGGCTGAAACCATGAGTCAGTTTCTGATCATCCGGGATTTGATCAAAAAAAAACTTGGGAACCGGAAGGAAAAGGATCACCTGGTAATTACCACCGATCCGGTCCAGGGAGTGCTTAGAAAAATTGCCGAGGAAGAACAATTTAAAAGTTTTGAAATACCCTCGTTGCTTGGGGGCAGGTTTTCAGTCCTTTCAGCCGTGGGTTTACTGCCGGCCGCCATATGCGGAATCGATATTGAGGAATTGCAGGCCGGTGCCAGGGAAATGGCCGGGCGCTGCCTGAAGCCTTCCATCTGGGAAAATCCGGCTTACTGGTGTGCCTGCCTGTCCTTCCTGAGTTATAAACAGATGAAAAAAAATATCCGAGTGATCATGCCTTACGGAGATGCCTTGAGAGGAATGGGGGAGTGGTTTTGCCAATTATGGGCCGAAAGTTTAGGGAAACGGTATACGGTCAAAGGACGGGAGGTTTGGAACGGGCAAACGCCGGTGACGGCCCTGGGGGCCACGGATCAGCATTCCCAGTTGCAATTATATATGGAAGGACCCGGAGACAAGGTGTTTTCTTTTATAAGAATCAGGAATTATGCCGGGCTGATCCCCTTGCCTAAGCTGTATCCCAAGGTTGAAGAACTGGCTTATTTAGGAGGTCATTCCCTAAACCGGTTAATTCAAACTGAAATGGAAGCCACCCGTTTAGCCCTGGCCAGAAACGGGCGTCCGAGTTTAACCATCACCTTGCCCAAAATCAATCCTTTTACCATAGGTCAACTGATTCTCTTATGGGAACTGGAGACCTTGGTCTGCGGCCGGCTGATGGGCATAAACCCCTTAAACCAGCCCGGGGTGGAAGAAGGAAAAATTTTGACTTATGCCCTCCTGGGAAGAAAAGGCTTTGAAAAAGAAGGGAAAGACGGGGAATCCCTCTCAAAGGACAATAAAAAATATATCCAGTAAAAAGACCCATGGAAATCCTGCCGGAAACCACAAAGCCCTTTAAACTGGTCAAATACTTTTTTTTGAGCAGCTTTATTGTCATGATGATTTTTGCCATATCTTTGACCCTGCTGATTACCCAACGCTCCAAGGAGGCCTTGTTGAAAAAAACCGAGGCTTTTGCAGTACTTCTGGCCGAGAATCTCAATCATCAGGTATTTTATAGCTTCGTCTTGCAGATGGCCCTCCATAGAAAAGAGGTCCGTCTTAGAGACCCCAAACAGTTTAAGTGGTTGGACCTTATCGTTCGAAATACGATCTTCAGTTTTAAAATTGAAAAAGTCAATATGTATGACCCCTCGAATATCATAGCCTACAGTACCGACCGGACATTGGTCGGTAAAAAAGGATTGGGGGGTACGGATTATAAAAAAGCGATGTCGGGTAAAAATTCCTCCCGATTTGTTTCTGAAGATGGCCTGTTAAAAATACGCCCTGGTGGTGGTGCTGCGACCCGCAAATTGGTCACCACGATCCCTTTTCGGGTGGAACCGACCTCCAAACCCGGCAATCCGGTTTTAGGGGTCTTTGAGATCACCCAGGATATCTCGAAAGATTATGAAGGAATCATCTGGGATCAATACCTGATGGTTTTACTCTCGATCGGTCTTATGGTCATCCTCTATTTGATCCTTTTGTTTATCGTCAAACGGGGCGAGATTATTATTGAAAGAAGGACCGAAGAACAAAAACGGTTAGTGGAAAAGCTGCACCAGTCCGAACGGATGGCCACGCTGGGGGAGATGATCGCCTCGGTTTCCCATGAGATCAAGAATCCCCTGGGCATCATCCGGAGTACGGCCGATCTGTTGGAAAAGAAAGTGGTTCAATTGGAACCTCAAAACCAATTGGCTTCAATCATTCGGGAAGAATCCGATCGATTAAATCGTATTGTTACTGAGTTTTTGGACTTTGCTCGCCCTCAGATCCCCAAGATGGATTCGATTCGAATAGAGACAATCCTGGAAAAAACACTGCATTTATTAGGAACGGAATTGGCCCGCCGGCGGATAACGGTTCAAAAAGATTTTATCCCGGGCTCCCAGACTATTCCGGTGGATCAGGACTTGCTCTATCGGGCTTTTTTAAATATCTTATTGAATGCCGTTCAGGCAATGCCTGAAGGGGGAACGATCGGGGTCGTGGTTCGGTATAATTCCCAGGGAGCGGAAATTGAGATCAAGGATTCGGGGACCGGCTTATCAGAGGAAGAGCTGTCCAAGGCCTTTCAACCTTTTTATACCACCAAGGAGAAAGGCAGTGGTTTGGGTCTGGCCATTGTTAAAAATATCATTGAAGCCCATAACGGAACGATTCGAATGGTTAATTCGAGCAAAGGGGGGACATCGGTAGTCATTCAGTTACCGAAAGTCGGAAAATGAAATATTAAGCAAAGATGCTGGAAGCCCGAAGATAAAGCGGTTGCATGTTTCGGGTTGTGTGTTAGATGACAGGTAGCCATTACTCTACCCTTCAACTCGTAACCCTTAACCCGTAACTCGTAACAAAGGTTTTAGAAAAAATGGAAACAATTCTTATTGTCGATGATGAAAAAAATTATCTTTTAGTGCTGAAAGAGCTGCTGGGAGAAGTAGGCTACGAGGTGATTATTGCTCAATCAGCCCCGGAGGCATTAAAAATTTTTCAAGAATCAGAATTGGATCTGGTGATTACAGACATGAAAATGCCCGGGATGAACGGTATTGAATTATTGAGTGTTTTGAAAGAAAAGGACCTTCATCTGCCGGTAATCATGATGACCGCTTACGGAACCGTGGAAAAAGCGGTAGAAGCCATGAAAAAAGGGGCCTACGATTATATAATCAAACCCTTTGATAACGAGGTAATGAAAAAGACGGTTGCCAAGGGGTTAGCCATGGGGCAGGTGATAAAAGAAAATCGGCTGCTCTCTCATGAATTGAAGGAGAAATTCGGCCCCACCGACCTGGTCGGCAACAGTTTTCCTGTGCGGCAAGTCAGGGAGATGATCTCCAAGGTCGCCGGAACCAAGGCCACCGTCTTGATCAGCGGTGAGTCGGGCACAGGAAAAGAGCTGGTGGCCCGAGCCATCCATTTTAACAGCCCCAGAAAAGATAAACCGTTAGTCTCGGTCAATTGTTCCGCCTTGACCGAAACCTTGCTGGAGAGTGAGCTTTTCGGCCACGAGAAGGGGTCCTTCACCGGGGCCGTTGCTCAAAGAAAGGGGCGTTTTGAAACAGCGAATGAAGGGACCCTTTTCCTAGATGAGGTGGGGGAGATGTCCCCATCGGTACAAGTAACCCTTTTACGGGTTCTACAAAACCGGGAATTTGAACGGGTAGGCGGGAATAAGACCATTAAAGTGGATGTTCGGGTTATTGCCGCATCCAATAAGGATCTGATGGAGGAGATTGCCAAGGGGCGTTTTCGCGAAGATCTTTATTATCGTCTTAATGTGGTTCATATTGAAGTCCCTCCTTTGAGGGACAGGAAAGAGGACCTTCCCTTACTGATACGATATTTTTTAGAGCGATTTACCAAGGAGATGAATAAAAAAGAGGTCCCCACCCTGGCTCCTGAGGTGATGGGTGCCCTGTTGGCCTATGACTGGCCGGGGAATGTCAGGGAACTGGAAAATATTCTGGAAAGGGCGATTATTCTGAGTTCAAAACCGATTATCCATCTGGAAGATCTGCCTTTTACCAGCATTATTCCGCCGGGTGCCAAACTTAATGAGGTCCTGGAATTAATAGAAAAAAAGATGATCACCCAGGCCCTGGCCATATCAGGGAATGTCCAGGCCCATGCAGCCGAACTGCTGGGCATAGAAAAGAATTTGCTTAAGTATAAGATGAAAAAATATGCCTTGGTTTAGGTTAAAAGGCAGTAAAATTATTTTTACCTATTTTTATTAATTAATACAAACTGTTATATATTAAAGATCAATCCTGACGATTTTCCGGTAAAAAAAATTTTACTGATAGTGCCGAAGGATGGTAAGTCACAATAAAGGACATTAAAAATATTATTAATTAAATCATGATGTTATAAGAATAATCCCGCATTTTTATTTTTGGCATTTATATTGCAAGTAAAATAAGTCAAGACAACAAATCTCTTTATCTCCTTTCCTTAATAAAAGCCAACCAGAAATGGTTGGCTTTTATTTTTTTGCCCATTTGGGTACACCCATAGAACCCAGCCTGTTCTTCAGACCTTTCGTCGAATTATCTCTATTTTGATATAGGGTTTTTCTCCCAGCGATTCCTCGATTCCAAAACCAGCGGATTTCCTTTTGAGAAAGTTGAAAAAGTGAAGGAACCAGGATTATTAGTCCATTGACTAAAATAAAATATATAGATATTATCATTTTTTGTAAAAAATGGAAAAAATTTGTTTGGTGATTATAAGAAATGGGATTGAATAATATAACGGAACTATTAAAACGAAATCCCCTCTTCTGCGGCCTGGATGAAGACGGGCTTCAAAAAGTCAAAGGGATTGCCGCCCATCATTCTTTTAAAAAAGGTCATATCCTTTTCTCTCAGGGTGATGGCTCCCATGGTCTTTACCTGGTTATTAACGGAAAAATAAAAATATTTCGTCTGTCTCCTAATGGCCAGGAATATGTCATGCGAATCGTCGGCCCGGGAGAAACAATCGCCGAGGCAGCAGTCTTTTCAGGAAAAACCTATCCGGCCTCAGCCGAGGCCCTGGAAGACAGCCGGCTCTATTATTTTAATAAACCGGAATTCCTTTCTCTGCTCCGGGAGAGTCCACAACTGGCCCTTAATATGATGACCGGCCTCTCTCTTTTGTTAAGGGAATTGGCTCAGCAGGTGGAAGACCTGTCGTTGAAGGAAGTCTCCGCTCGTCTGGCTCGTTTTTTGATAGAAGAATCCCGGAAGATTTCACCCATACCGGTTGACGGCCTGAAAATTCCGCTGGAAATGAAAAAAAATTTATTGGCCGGCCGGTTGGGAACCATCGGGGAAACCCTGTCCAGAACCCTTTCGAAAATGAAACAAAAAGAAATTATAGATATTCATAAAGACATTATCATTATCCGGAGTTTTCAAGCCTTGAAAGAAATCGCCGAAGGCTTAAAACTGTAAGGAGGAGCCATGCTTTTCCCAGACTATCGGCCCAGGAGACTGAGGCGAAATGAATCCTTTAGAAGAATGATCCGGGAGACCTCCCTTTCGGTCGACAACCTGATCTATCCCATGTTCGTCGTCTTCGGCAAAGGGATTCGCCGACCCATTGCCTCCATGCCCGGCATTTTTCAACTTTCTATCGATGAACTCATCCAAGAGGCCCGGGAGATCCTTTCCCTGGGGATACCGGCGATCATGCTTTTTGGAATCCCGGACAAAAAAGACAAAAAGGCCACCGGGGCTTATGATTCCGATGGAATTATCCAGCGGGCTATGAAGGGCTTAAAAGACAAAATTCCTGAATTGATGGTCATCGGCGATGTCTGCCTTTGTGAATACATGAGCCATGGCCACTGCGGGATAGTCCAGGGGAATGACGTGGATAACGATGCCACTCTGGAACTGCTGGCCCGAACGGCTTTATCCCAGGCCAAAGCCGGAGCCGACATGGTCGCCCCAAGCGATATGATGGACGGAAGGGTGGCCGAGATCCGTCAGGCCCTGGATGAAAATGGTTTTGAACAAACCCCCATCATGGCCTATTCGGCCAAGTATGCCTCGGCCTTTTATGGGCCTTTCCGGGAAGCCGCCGAGTCAGCCCCGAAATTCGGAGACCGGAAGAGCTATCAGATGGACCCAGCTAATATCCGGGAAGCCATTCGTGAAGTGACCTTGGATGTTGAGGAAGGAGCGGATATCATCATGGTCAAGCCTGCGTTGCCCTATCTGGATGTTATCTGTCGGGTTCGGGAAGAATTCGACCTGCCTGTAGCTGCTTATAACGTAAGCGGTGAATATGCCATGATCAAGGCGGCTGCGAAGCAGGGATGGTTGGATGAGAATAAGGTGATGATGGAATCTCTACTTTCCATTCGGCGGGCCGGGGCAGATTTGATCCTGACCTACTTTGCCAAGCAGGCGGCGGCACTTTTGAAAGCAGCATGAAACAGGATGGAAGGAACAAAATACAGAATTTAGATTGAGGTCACTTGAAAAGAGAGCTATAAGATTCTTTCTTTACCCGATGTTGGAAATTGTTTTTAAAGTTGAACCGGAGTAATCTTTAAATCCGAAATTCGAAGCACGAAATCCGAAACAAGTACAAAGGTCCATGATCTCAATGACCATAACAAAAACGTTTTGAGTTTTTAAGTTTGATCATTTGAAGTTGTCTCGTGCTTCGGATTTCGGATTTTAACCAAAAATGCAAATATTTTTGGCTAGATTTTTTCGGGCATCAGGCATCTTGAATCGGGAATCCTGTATTCAGCCTGAAAGGCCATAATCAATCAATGCCTTCTCAAATGGAAAAAGAAAATCAGTTCCCCCCCCAAAGCCCGGAACTCCGTCTGGTGGCCTGGGAAGTGACCCGTCAATGTAACCTATCCTGTCTTCACTGCCGGGCCTCAGCTGAATTCGGGCCATATCCCGATGAATTGAGCACTGCCGAAGGACTTCGTCTCCTTGACCAAATCCGGGAGGTCGGTCAGCCTGTGGTTATTTTGACCGGTGGAGAGCCGTTACTTCATTCAAACATCTTCGAACTGGCCCGATATGGGCATTCAATGGGACTCCGGATGGTCATGGCCGTCAACGGCACTTTGTTGAATATTGAAAAAGCTCAAAAATTGAAAGAATCGGGTATCCAGAGGATCAGCATCAGTATGGATGGGGCCTCGGCCGAAAGCCATGATTTTTTTCGGCAGGTCAGAGGGGCCTTTAAGGGGATACTAAAAGGGATCGAAGCAGCAAGGGCTGTTGATCTGGAGTTTCAGATCAACACTACTGTTACCCGGTATAATCTTCATGAGCTACCCCTAATCCAGGAAAAGGTCATTGAACTCGGGGCTGCGGCCCACCATATTTTTATGCTTGTTCCCACCGGCCGAGGGCGGTCCTTGACCGATCAAACCATCTCAGCCGAAGAATATGAAAAAACCTTAACCTGGCTGGTCAAACAAAAAGAAGAGATCCCTCTGTCCATAAAAGCCACCTGTGCCCCCCATTATTATCGGATTTTAAGGGAGATAGCCCGCAAGGAAGGAAAGGAAATCACTTTTAAGTCCCATGGATTAGATGCAGTTACGCGTGGCTGTTTAGGCGGGGTTGGTTTTTGTTTTGTCTCCCATGTGGGGCTGGTGCAACCCTGTGGCTATCTTGAAATCAACTCAGGAAATATCCGAAAACAAACCTTCCGGGAAATCTGGGAGTCCTCCCCGATCTTTCTGGTCTTAAGGGACCAAACCCAGTATTCAGGGAAATGCGGTTATTGTGAATACTTTCGGGTTTGCGGTGGCTGCCGGGCCAGGGCATTTGAAGCCACTGGAAATTTTTTAGACGAAGAACCTTTTTGCACCTATCAGCCTAAAAAGTAAGCCATTGGCGATAAGGAAGAGGCGACAGGTTTTGTTAGCGCCGCTTCCTCCATTGATCGCCCATGGCCACCAAGGTATAGAAAATTGGACAGAAATAAAAAAAACGAACCTCCTATAAAAGAGCATCTTCATAAACTGGATCGGACCGACCGGGCCATTTTGAACGAAATCCAGTCCCATTTCCCTATAAAAGAAAAACCTTATCGAGAGGTCGGAGAGCGGCTGGGTCTAAGGGAAAAGGAGGTAATCCTCAGGATTGACCGTATGGTAAAAGGGGGGATCATCAGGCGTATCGGGGCCAATTTCAATTCCCGCAATTTGGGATTTACCAGCACCCTTTGTGCCGCCAGAGTCCCGATGGAAAAAATATCCGGTTTTGTTGAAAAGGTTAATCAATATGTCGGCGTCACCCACAATTATGAGAGGGAAGGGGATTATAATATCTGGTTTACCTTTATCGCCGAATCTCAGGAAGTAATTGACTTTTCTCTACAAGAGATAAAACGGAGGACAGGAGTACGGGATTTAATCAGCCTCCCGGCTGAAAAGATTTTTAAAATCCAAGTTGACTTTGAAGTATAAAAGGGAAATAGGATTCGAGGTTTCAATCCCGCCATAGGCGGGACTGGACCTCTTCAATTCTTTAAGCAATATTCATGCTTCGCGAGGCCCGCCGCCAGCGGGCATGAGGGTTTAATATGGAAAAACACGGTGAAGATAGAAAAGAACCAAAGGTTGAAATTGGTAACGAACCGGAAGAACGCTCCTTTTCTTCAGCATACCAAGGGGCGACCCGCCCATCCTCGATAAAAAGATGGATTTTGGTTCCAATTCTCCTGCTTGGGATAGTCGGTCTGGCCTTTGGCCTGTGGATGATCTTACCATCAGGGGGCTATTTAAGCAAAAAGCAACCCGAGTCCCCTGAATTAATCACGCTCAAGGCAGAGGTTCTGAGATTGAAAGGGGAATCAGACCTTTTCAAAAAAGAAATCCAATCCTTAAAAGAAGAACTGAAGATATTTCAGGAACAAGCCAAGTCCTTTCAGGAACAAGCCAAGTCCTTTCAGGAACAAATCAAGGCCCTAAATGGTCAATTAATCAGTTTGTCAAAAAAAAAGGAGCCTCAGGAGGATAAAAAGCCAGCACCGAAGGCAGTCGTCTATAAAATTAAAAAAGGAGAAACCTTAGCTTCGATCGCTAAAAAATTTCGAGTTCGTCCGGATGATCTAAGACGCTGGAATCGCCTTCCCTCAAAAGGAAAACTCAAACCGGGTCAAATTATAACGATCTATTTCTCTACTCCCTGAATCCAAACATGACTTTCTCATAAGGTTCGAACATCATCTGATAGAGATCCATGGCATAACGGTCGGTCATTCCAGAAATATAATCTGAAATGACCCGATTTCTGGTCTTTTTATTTCTTGCCTGACCATAATGAAATTTAAAGGATCCGGGCAGCATATCCGGTTTTTCTTTCAGGTGTCTGAATATCCTGGAAATAATCAGCCGGCCTTTTTCATTCATGATACAAACCTGAGGGCGTTTATAAACATTTTCAAAAAGAAACTTTTTAAGATTATTGAAGTTCTCCCAGTCCCGGTTGGGTGCCGTCACAACGGGGATTCTTACTCTTCTGACGTCTTGAAAGGATTTTATTTTCAGGCGATCCAAATTCTTATGGGTCTGTTCAATAACCATGATATTGGTTTCTTCAATTAAAGTCCTAACCAATAATCTGGCTCGTATAATGGTATCGGCCTCATCGAAGCCGGGATAACGACCCCTACACTTTTTCAAGACTCGAACAATTAAGGGATTTTTCATCATTTGGATATCGTTAATGGCTAAATATCCTGCATTTAAGGCATCCTCAAGGTCATGAGCACAATAGGCCAGGGGGTCGGCGATATTGACTATCTGGGTTTCCAATGTAGGAGAGGGATATTTATTAAATTCCTCGGGAACAACGGGATGATCATAGACGGTAGAATGCCGGGCAATGCCCTCCCTGGTTTCAAAGCAAAGATTCAGACCGTCATAAGTCTTATACCGTTTTTCCAGAAGATCTACGATTCGCAGGCTTTGAAGGTTATGTTCGAATCCCCCATCCTTTTTCATAAGCTCGTTCAAAGTGATTTCTCCTGTGTGTCCAAATGGGGCATGTCCCAAATCATGGGCATAGGCAATGGCTTCGCACAAATCCTCGTTTAAAAGAAGGGCCCGGGCTAGGGTCCGAGCATGCTGGGCGACCTCAAGAGTATGGGTCAACCGGGTTCTGTAAAAATCCCCTTCACTGATTAAAAAAACCTGCGTCTTGTACTGGAGATCCTTAAAGGCTTTGGAATAAAGAATCCTGTCCCGGTCTCTTTGAAAATCGGTTCTGAAGTCGTCCGGTTCATCCCCATATAGGGTTCTTCCAATACTTTCGGCACTTTTTGAAGCATAAGGGGCAAGAGTTGATTTCTCAATAGCTTCAAGGTGGGCTCTGATTTTCATAAATTCCCTTTTATTTTATATAGTTATATAAAAAATCTTTCCACCCAGATTCAAATTAAAGCCCAATAGACTTCTATGGCATTGGTTAATTATATCAGAAATGAAGGACAAAAAACAGTCAGTCATGATGATTCTCACTTAAAATCGCCAAGGCCGTTACCCCGGCAAAAGTCGTTGTGAATAACTTGTTGTTATTAATTGGTTTCTACTGTATCTATTCCCGCATTTGAAGCTGGATCGGAATAACTAAAATTGGCCATTTCTGAGTTTTTACGAGACCATCAACAATAACAATTCATAATAGGTTAATTTTGTACTTGAATTTTAAAATTTAGTGTTTATATTAGCACTAAACGAAAGGGAGTGCTAATAAGCCCTATAACATTTTAGGAAGGAGAGTGAAGGTATGAAGATCAGACCATTACATGATCGGGTCATTGTTCAGAGGATTGAGGAGGAAGAAAAAACCAAGGGTGGAATTATTATCCCGGACACGGCCAAGGAAAAACCCCAGGAAGGCAAGGTTATTGCCGTAGGAGCAGGGAAGATCCTGGAAAATGGAACCAAGCTGACTCTGGATGTCAAGGTTGGAGACAAAATATTATTCGGAAAATATTCCGGGACGGAAATCAAGATCGAAGGTGAAGAGTATTTAATGATGCGTGAAGACGATATCTTAGGGGTGATTGAATAAAGGAAAGGAGGGAAGTTATGTCAGCAAAAGAGATTAAATATGATTCAAAGGCCCGCGAGGCCATGAGGGTTGGGGTGGATACCCTGGCCGATGCCGTAAAAGTTACCTTAGGGCCCAAAGGCCGAAATGTAATATTGGACAAATCTTTTGGTTCTCCGGCCATCACCAAAGACGGGGTCACGGTGGCCAAGGAGATCGAACTGGAAGATAAATTTGAAAACATGGGGGCCCAAATGGTTAAAGAAGTGGCTTCCAAGACCAGTGATGTGGCCGGAGACGGGACCACAACCGCAACGTTATTGGCCCAGGCTATTTATCGCGAAGGGTCCAAGCTGGTTGCCGCCGGAAGCAATCCTATGGCCATTAAAAGAGGTATCGAAAAGGGTGTGGAAGCGGTGGTTAAGGAGTTAAAAAATATCAGCAAACCCACCAAGGACCACAAAGAGATCGCTCAGGTGGGAACTATTTCCGCCAACAACGACTCCACCATCGGCAACATTATCGCCGAGGCTATGGAAAAGGTCGGTAAAGAAGGGGTTATAACCGTTGAAGAGGCTAAAAGCATGGAGACGACCCTGGAAGTGGTGGAAGGGATGCAATTTGACCGGGGATATATTTCTCCCTATTTTGTGACCGATCCGGAGAAAATGGAAGCGGTTTTGAGTGACCCCTACATACTGATCAATGAAAAAAAGATCAGCAACATGAAAGATCTCTTGCCGGTTTTGGAACAGATCGCCAAAATGGGTCGCCCTCTATTAATTATCGCCGAAGAGGTCGAAGGAGAAGCCCTGGCCACCCTGGTGGTCAATAAGCTTCGTGGAACCCTTTCCTGTGCAGCCGTCAAGGCCCCCGGGTTTGGGGACCGGCGCAAAGCCATGTTGGAAGATATTGCCGTTTTGACGGGTGGACAGATGATCTCTGAAGATTTGGGGATTAAATTGGAGAACGTCTCATTGAAGGATATGGGTACAGCCAAACGCATCTCTATCGATAAAGATAATACCACCATCATCGACGGCGGTGGTGAGAAATCGGCCCTGGAAGGCCGGGTAAAACAGATTCGGGCCCAGATTGACGAAACCACCTCGGATTACGACCGGGAGAAGCTTCAGGAACGGTTGGCCAAACTGATCGGCGGCGTGGCCGTCATCAATGTTGGGGCTGCTACGGAAACAGAGATGAAAGAGAAAAAAGCCCGCGTTGAAGATGCCCTGAATGCCACCCGTGCCGCGGTTGAAGAAGGGATCGTACCCGGTGGCGGGATCGCCCTTTTACGCTGCCTGCCTGCTTTGGTCGCTTTAAAAACGGAGGGTGAAGAAGCCCTGGGGGTCAATATTGTCCGAAGGGCCTTGGAAGAGCCGGTTCGGCAGATTGCCAATAACGCCGGGTTTGAGGGCTCCGTTGTCGTTGAAAAAGTTAAAAGCGAAAAAGGAGGCTTTGGTTTCAACGCCGAGACCGGCGCTTACGAAGACCTGATGAAGGCCGGGGTTATCGACCCGACCAAAGTGACCCGCTTTGCCCTGCAGAATGCCGCTTCGGTGGCTTCACTCCTTTTGACCACGGAAGCCATGGTGGCTGAGAAACCCAAAGATAAAGAACCTGCCATGCCGCCTATGCCTCCAGGCGGAGGGATGTATTAATTCACAAACCGAAGACCGGTTATAAAAAAGCCTCCTGATCTCAGGGGGCTTTTTTTTATCCTCTTGACTTCCCAGATAAATTCTGCTAAAAAAAATCTAATCCCACCCAGATCAGAGAGGGGAAAAAATGGCCTTACCTGTCGTAATCGTCATTCTAGGAGCCCTTTTTATTTGCCCTTCCTCCCTATGGGCCAAGACCATGTTTATTACTGACCGAATCGAAATCAGTCTTCGTTCAGGGATCGGATTGGAGTATCGGGCTTTAACCATGCTGAAAACCGGTGATCGGGTGGAGGTCCTTGAAGGGGATAAAAACTGGTCGAAGGTCAAACTGGTCGATGGAACGACTGGCTGGATTAATACTCGTTTTTTAGTAGATCAAGTCAAGACGAATCCTACCGTCGATCCAAGATTACAGGAAGAACTGCGTGGATTAAAAGAAACCAGTCAAAATCTGGGCCGGGAGAAAGAAATACTCCTTCAAGAGAAAAATAGGCTAACTAAAGAAAATGAAGATGCCAAAAACCTGATTCAACGCCTTCATCAGGAAAAAAACAAACGGATCTCTCCTGAACTTGACGCCCTTAAAGAAAAAAACGAACAATTGGAAAAAGAAGTTATCCATTATAAAAAACAAGTATCCGACTTTAGTCAAAAGGAAAAGGGGGGGCGCATTGAAGAACAGATTAAATGGTTTTTGGTCGGAGCCTTTGTGTTGATTGTCGGACTGTTATTAGGTTGGTCATTAAGTCGAAGCCGGCGCAATATTCACCGGTATTATTGATGGACCCGTACAATCCTATTCATCCTCTTTGACAAACAAAAGAAACACTTCGAAAACTCAAAAAAAATTAACTTCATTTCCCCTCATTCTTTCTTTCCGTTCAGGGTTCGGTGGCGACTCATGAACAGACCTCCTTCAACGCTCTTTTTCACTCATCCTCCGAACAATAAAAACCAACTTCTCCCCTTTCATCCAGTGGCTTGAGGTCACTGATTCAGTCGGCTTCCAATATCGGTTTTTTACACCGTGTAAAAAAAATTGGCAGTTTTTCTTTTTGACCCTCTTTGGGAAAAATATTTTTTAAATAATTTCAACATATTAAAAAAAACAAGAATTTTTCCTATGAGCTCTCTTTTGGCATGATAGTTGCCATAATTATTATTTAAAGGTTGGTCATCTTCCAGAAGGTTTTTCTTCTTAATAAAAAATTTAATCTTCTGTTGGGGTTCAAATTGGAGGCAGCGGAATAAATCATCCAATAAATGGGGAAAAACAAAAAGGCAAGGCTTGGAAATCATTATTGCCGATACCGGGCCAAGAATACCTCCGGAAAACCCGGAGAAAATATTTGATCCTTTCTATATGACCAAACGGGTTGGGAAAGAAACCGGGGTGGGGCTTTCCATTTCTTACACCATCATTGAACAGTTGGGAGGGGGCCTTTCAGTTAAAAGCGAAACAGGTCAAGGGACCCTTTCCCGCCTCTTGTTTCCTCTTAAGCTCTTTTCGAATTCCCGTGGCAGTGTAAAGGAAGTCCCGGGCCAAAGGTCACCGCATAATTCCAGGAAGGACAGAAAGGAATGAAAAGAGCCAAGCTTTTATTAGTGGACGATGAAGTCGCCTTCGCCAACAACATAGCCAAACTTATATCCAAAAGGGGCTATGACATCATAACGGTTTACAACGGAGAGAGCGCCGTTCAGGCCGTTGATGAAACAGATTTCGACGTCATTGTCCTGGATTTGAAAATGCCGGGTTTGGACGGTTTGGCTGTATTAAAACAAATCAAGAGGAAGAAACCCGGGGTGGAGGTCATTATTCTTACCGATCATGACTCTTTCGAGTCCGGTATTGACGGGATGCAACTGGGGGCTTTCGATTTTATCATGAAACCGGTCCGTTTCGATGATCTCCAGGAAAAGATTCGACAGGCTTATCAAAGGAAAATGGTTCAGGAAGAAAAAACCCGCTCAAACACTTTCAGACATCGGGGCTAAACAACACCACCCTATTCCTCCCCCCCTTCTTAGCCTGATATAAGGCCTGATCGGCAGCTTCAACCAGATCTTTCTCTTCTTTAATTTCGGCCGAAGGGAATGAGGCTACTCCAAAACTGGCCGTAATATGAAGAGGAGGATTTGCTATCTTAAAAGGGGTAGCGGCGATATGGGACCGGATACGTTCACAGATTAACTGGGCAGCCAGGCTTTCGGATTGTAAAAGGACCAAAGCGAACTCTTCCCCTCCATAACGGGCGGCAAGGTCGCTTTCCCGAATTCCTTTTTGTAAGATCAGAGCCACTTCTTTCAGGATACTGTCTCCGGTCTGATGGCCATAGGTGTCGTTGACTTTTTTAAAAAAATCAATGTCTGCAATGACACAGGTAATGGTCCCCCCATATCGCCTGACCCGGTCTATCTCCCGGCTCAAGTGCTCATGAAAAAATCGGTGGTTAAAGAGATTGGTCAGCCCGTCCCGGTTAGCCAATTCCTGAAGTTGACGGTTTCTTTCCTGAAGGGCTTCATAAAGCTCTTTTATCTGCAAATGGGTATTGACCCGGGCGATCAATTCACCGGCATCAAAGGGTTTGGTTACATAATCCACCGCCCCCAACACCAGTCCTTTGATCTTATCGGCCGGTTCGGCTTTGGAGGTTAACATGATCACCGGGATGTCTTGACTTTGATCTGTTTTTTTAAGTTGTTCACAGATCTGATATCCGTCCATTCCCGGGAGAATCACATCCAAGAGGATCAAATCCGGATGGTCCCGTAAAGCCAATTCCAGACCGATTTCTCCTGAATCGGCGGTTAAAACCTCATGGCCTTTGCCGGTCAGGATGCTTTTACCGAACTGAGTGATCAGACGACTGTCGTCGATGATTAGGATTTTACTCATAGCCGATCACAACCCCGCTATTTTAATCAGTCGGGCAGGCATTTCTTCCAGGGGGACCACCTCCTGAACAGCCCCAAGTTTAATGGCCGCCTGGGGCATTCCGAAAATGGTGGAGGTCGATTCATCCTGAGCCAAGGTACTGGCTCCCTGTTTCCGCATAGCCAGAAGCCCGTGGGCCCCGTCTTCTCCCATGCCGGTCAGCAGGATCCCGATCCCTTTTTCCCGAACAATCAGGGCCAGAGACTGGAACAAAACATCCACAGACGGGCGATGGTGGTTCACCGGTGGGTTTTCATTAAGGGACAGGAAAAGGCCTTGTTGATCTTTTTGGATCTGTCCATGTTTTCCACCGGGAATGATCTGGGCCATCCCACGTTTCAGACGGTCTCCTGAACAGGCTTCTTTAACGGTTAGGAGAGAGACTTGATCCAGGTGGTCGGCAAAGGCACCAGTGAACTGAGGAGGCATGTGTTGGACAATAACAATCGGGGGTATCTCTTCAGGCAGTCGGGAGAGCAGAAAACTTAAGGCCTGGGTACCACCGGTGGAGGCCCCTATGCCAATTAAAGACCCTTGCTCTTTCAGAAAATGGCGGCGACCTGCTTCAATCCCCTGATGGTTTGGATGAGGAAAGGTTGCAGAAAGAGGCAATACGGTTCGGGCCTGGGCCGCATCTTTGACCTTGGATAGAAGCCTTTGAGGGAAGGTTTCTTTTTCTTCTTCTAAACCAGGTCCTGGTTTGGGAATAAAATCCACCGCCCCCAGAGAAAGGGCCCTGATCGTGGTTTGACAATTTTCCTGGGTATAGGCGCTGACCATGACCACCGGTGAAGGAAAGGTAGACATAATTTCTTTTAGAAAGGATATCCCATCCATCCCGGGCATCTCTACATCCAAGGTGATAACATCGGGCCGCTTGGTTTGCAGAGATATCCTGGCCTCATAAGGATTTTGGGCCGTAATTATCTCCCCGATCTCAGGATCGGCCGAAAGGATTTTTTTCAGCCAGGCCTGCATCAGCGGGGAATCATCAACAATCAACACATGGATTTTTTTCAAGAAAACTTCCTCTTTTTTCTATTAAAACAGGATTGCCCGTACGGCCTTGGCTTACCTTGAAAGATCGTTTGGGAGATCGTTTCAAGCACCAATCCGGGACAAAGGTTTCATCCTCTTTCTGAAAAGGGAACCCTTATAAGTTTTTTCCAATTGGATCAGTTCTTCCGTGACCTCTTTAAAGCGCTTCAAAAGGACTCGACCTTCAGGCACAAAGAAATATATTTTTCGCCCCTGATTCCCGCCAAGATCCTCGGAAACCAGGGGGATTTTTTCTAATTCAAAATATTTTCGGATGAACTGGATATTGGCTTCAGGAATATCGCCGTCGGATTGTCGGAACCGTAATACCGCTCCCCCTCCAAAGCACCTTCCTTTAATGGCCTTGCGGTCTCCACCTTTTTTGATGATTTCCCCCATCAGCAGTTCCATGGCGTAAAGCCCGTAGCGGCCGATCTCGCTTATCAGGATCTCATTGGTGGAAATACATCCCGGGAGCATAAAATGGTTCATCCCTCCAATTTGGTTCTTTTCGTCGATTAAACAAACCGAGATGCAGGAACCGAGTACGGTGCTCAGGATCTCCGGACGGTCGGTGGCATAATACTCCCCTGGGTTCAAGAAATGGATCGGGAGCTTATATTTTTCACTAAAACCGGTTTGCATGAAATTTTCCTAACTTCAGTGACAAGGGACAGATGACCGGTGACAAGAATGATTTATCCTGAGTTACCTCCTCCAGGTATTTTCCCTGTCCCATTTTTGTTGTCATGACGTTTATCAGATCCTCGTCTTGGGGCTCATGGCACTCTTTACTATTCTTCGTGTCTCTGGTCACTTTTATAACTCATCCGATTTTTTGGTAAATAGTTTTTTCCAAAGTTCTAAACATCTCTTCCTTATCAAAAAGAAGTTCACTATGCCCCAAGAAGAGAAGGCCGGTCGGAATTGTCTTTTGAAAGAAGAACTCCAGGATCTTTTCCTGTGAACGGGGCAGGAAATAGATAAGGACATTTCGGCAAAAGATTCCATCAAATGGCCCCCAGGAAAGATCGTTTGGCTTATGGAGATTGAAATATTCAAAGGTAATCAGATCCTTGATAAGAGAACGGGCCTTTATCCAGCCGTCCCATTCTTTGATTCCTTTGAGAAAGTATTTTTTCAACAGCGGGGGAGGGATAAACGTGGCGGCCTTTTCCGGAAAGAGCCCGGCCTGGGCCTTGTCCAAGGCCCTGGAATCGATGTCGGTGGCCAGGATGCGGGGTTGTATCCAAGGATATTTCTTTTTAAATTCAGACAGGATCATTGCCAGGCTGTAGGCTTCTTCTCCGGTAGCGCAGCCGGCGCTCCAAAAAGATACCCGTCGTGGTGTGTTATCCTTTCTAACCAAAGAAGGAAGATAGGTTTCGGTCAGATATTCAAAGTGATGGGTTTCCCGGAAAAACCGGGTTTCGTTGGTGGTAATCTGGTTGATCAAATGGCCTATTTCCCCATTTTTGGAGTCCGGGTTTTGTAACAGACGAATATACTCTTTAAAACTTGAGAGCCCCAGTTCTTTCAGTCTTGGGGAAAGCCGGGACACCAAAAAGACCTTCTTAAAGTCGGATAGTTGGATGCCTGCTTCACTGGCAATAACCTTTCGTAAAGCCTGAAAATCTGATTCAAGTATTTCCATAGGAGTAATTGGATTCATTCGATACGGTTTCGGGTTTTGTGCTTTCGGATTTCCAGCTTTTTCGCAAATGGTAGAGAATTCCTAAACTGAGATTCTAAATGGTTTTATCCAGGGCCGCTATCTCCTGTTCATCCAGAAGACGGTCGGCATTAAGGAGGATGACCAAGCGGTCATCGATGGAACCGATACCCTGGATGTAGTCGCTTTGTATCGGGGTAGAGAAGGCTGGTGTAGGCTGTATGTTCTCCGAGGGCAGGTCAATGACATCACTGGCCATATCAACAATAAGCCCAACCAGCCTCCCCGCCAATTCCATAATAAAAATAACGGTATGCGAGTCATAACTGCGGGAAGGGAGATCAAATTTTTCACGAGGATCGAAGACCGGAAGGATCACCCCCCTTAAGTTCAAAATGCCTTTAATAAATCCACCCATCCGGGGGACACGGGTCAATGGGTGAAAGGCAATGATCTCCTTGATTTTCAGTAATTCGAGAGCATATTCTTCCTGGTCCAAAAAAAAAGTAATATATTGAATGGTATCAGCCATTATTTTTTTCTTTCCAAAGGTTAGAACTCTTCAAATCCTTCTTCCAGGTCCAGGTCATTAGCGGATAGTGGTTTATCTTCCTGAACACTGGTCTTGATCAGATCATCTTCAAGCCGCCGATGGACAGGTGGTTCGAGCCCTCGTCGATCTTTTGATTTTTGAGGCCCCTCTTTTCTTATTGGAGATGGCACATGAAAATCCGGGATTTTTATTGTAATCTCCTTGGGGAGGATGAATCCTTCTGTGGACAATTGCAATCCCTCAGCACTTTCAGCCAACATTTGACTGGAGTGAGCCAGGTCCCCTACCAGCGTGGCATTTTGCTGGACAATATTTTGAAGCTCAAGTAAAGCCTGGTTGATTTCTTCCGTACCTTTGGATTGTTCCTGGGAAGCCGTAGCTACACGGGAAATGTGCTCGGAAAGCCTCTGGATCAAAGTTTGTATCTTATCCAGGCTGGTATGGGTTTCTCCCACCAGTTTATGAACCGAGGAAACCTTATCCAGGCTGTTATGGATGAGGTCCTGGATTTCTTTGGCCGCTTCCTGGCTCCGTTTTGCCAGACTCCGGACTTCATGGGCCACCACAGCGAATCCACGGCCGTGTTCACCGGCCCTGGCGGCTTCAATAGCGGCATTTAAGGCCAGCAGGTTGGTCTGAAAGGTAATTTCATTGACCAGGGTAAGAATTTCCGATATCTTTTGACTGGACTGGATGACCTGGTCCATGGATGACGAGGTCCTTTGGAGGACTTGATTTCCCTCTTGAGCCAGACCGACGGCTTCCTTGGCCATCTGGTCGGCCCGCTTGGTGTTATTGGCTGTTTGAAGAATAGAAGCGGACATTTCTTCCATAGTGGCGCTGATTTCTTCCATAGTCCCGGCCTGCTGCTGGGTCCGCAGGGAAAGGTCCTGATTCCCTCCGGATATCTGGGAGGCCAATTGGGCCACACCCAGGGCCGCGCCCTTGGTCTGGGCTATCAATTTTCCCATATTATCAAAGGTCTCATTGGTTTTGACCGAGAGTTGATCCATAATATCTTCTTTAGCCTCAAGCGGGGCCTGGCTGGAAAGGTCTCCTGAGGCTGCTTTTTGCAATACCCCGGTGAGCTTCTCGACCCGTTCTTCCAAATACTTGCGATCTTCCTCCTTTTTTTTGGCCGCTTCTTTCAAAAGATTTTCGGTCTGCACCTGCTCGGAAATATCTCGAAAAATTTCCAGGGCACCCAGGAGGTTTCCCTTTGAATCTTTCAGGGGAGAGGTAGAGCACATTATCGTCATGGCTCTCCCTTTTTTAGGTTGGATGTATTGTATGTCAGCCGTGTTAAATTTGCCGGTTTGAAGCGTTTTTTTCAGGATACAACCATCCTGGCACTTGTTGGAATTAAAAACGTCCCAACACTTCATCTTTCCTTCCACCTCAGCCGGAGAAAGACCGGAGGTTGTGCAGGCCGATTTATTAAGAAAGGTGACGGTCATATCATGATCGACGAAAAACAGAGGGACGGGAATGACGCCCTTCAGGATATTGGCGTATTCCATCTGGTCCTTGTGGTTTTGAACCATGGTCCTGAGGTTGTCGGCCAATCGCCCGAGGGAATCCTCTCCCAAGTCCGGGATCTCCAGGTCTAACTTCCCCTGGGCAATTTCCCGGGTCAGCTTATTTAATGCTCGGATCCTTTGGGTAATTAATTTATAAAGGGAAAAATATAGAATGATAATGATGGCCACCCCCCCGAAGATGCCCATATAAAAAATCTGTTGAATGGAGGATTGGAAATAATTGAAAAAAAACATCAAAGCCCCCCCGAGCAAACCGAAGGTAATTACCAAGATGGCCAGGATTTTAAACCGAAGGCTTTTTCTGATTTCTTTAAGATTCGGCAGGCTCATAAAATACCCCCCTTTTGATTTTAGATTTCAGATTTTGAATTGCGGAATTCTCTTGATATCAGGGAAAAAACAACCTTGGTTAAAGTTTATCCTGCATTCGGCATCTTGTATCCGCAATTTGGTTCAGGTCGGGGAATCTTCAAAAATCATCCGGTCCAGACCGTAAATATCCAGGATCAGGCAAACCTTCCCATCTCCAAGGATCGCTCCGCCGGAGACCCCGGGGATAGAACGAAAATGGGTCTCCAGACCTTTTATGACCACTTGCCTGGTTTCCAGGATTTGGTCGGCTATCAGGGCGAATCTTCTCTTGTAGCTGTCCAGGATCAGGGCAATCTTATGGCCGTTAGTCCTGTTGCCGGGAACCCCTAATACGGTTTCCAGGCGAACCGCCGGTATATAACGTTCTTCAAAACGGATCATTTCCTGCCGGGCCTCAACGGTTTTAATATCCTGGTCCTGAATCGCCTTGACAGTCAGGACTGAAGCCACGGGTACCAGATAAGATTCCCCCCCGACATCAATCCGGAGACCCTCCATGACCGCCAGGGTTAAAGGGACACTCAACGAGAAAGTCGTTCCCTGGCCGGGAGAAGAAGAAATGTCGATCAGACCGCCTAAACGAGAAATTTGGTCCCGGACCACGTCTAAACCCACTCCCCGGCCGGAGAGATCGGAAATGTTTTGAGCAGTAGAAAAACCAGGAAGCAGGATTAAACGTTGCAAGTCGTCCGGTGCAGGTCTGGTTCCTGAAGGGATGAGCTGGTTTTCCACCGCCTTCCGGTAAATGGCTTCCTGATCCAAGCCCCGGCCGTCGTCGGCAATCTGGATAAAAATTTTCCCTTCTCGCTGAAAGGCCTTGATGGATAGGAGTCCCTGAGGTTCCTTTCCCTTTTTCAGCCTTTCCTTCGGTGTCTCTATTCCATGATCGATGGCATTCCGAATACAATGTTTCAGCGGGTCGGTGATCTGCTCGATCAGGTCCTTATCCAGTTCGGTCTCCGTCCCCTGAATCTCGATCCTAAGTTCCTTCCCTTCTTCGAAGGCCAAGTCCCGGGCCATCCGTTGAAGTCTCTGAAAAGTCCCTTCCAGGGGGAACATTCGGACCCGCATGACCTGTTCCCGAATTTCTCTTAAATTCTGTTCCACCCGGTCCATCTCTTCCAGTAAGACTCTGGAAGATTTAGACCCACCCTCTTCCAATTCGTGGGAAACCCTGGAAAGATTGACCGACAAATCTTCAACAAAATTGGCCAGATTATCCAATTTTTGGGTTTCCACCCTGATGGTGGATTTCCTTAGCAGGGTGCGGCTTTTTTCCTGTTCGGTCATGAGTAAGGAGAGGGTTTTTGCCGCCACTTTCCCTTTTTCTACAAGGACCTGCCCGATTTTTTTTTGATCCTGCAATGCTTCCCGAATGTCTTCCGAGTTAATGGCCCCTTCTTCAAGAAGTATGTCCCCGATCCGTTTGTCAGCCAGGGTAGGATCGATCCCTTCTGGAAATTCCCGGGTGGAATCCAATATTTCCACTGAATGATCTTCTTTGATAAAACAAAAAACTTCCTCGATGGAAGCCTGAGGTTCCTGGGTTCGAAGCAGGATTTTCCAGGTCAAATAAAGGGAAAAGGGATTGATTTCTGCAATCTTAGGAACCCGCGAGTAATCGGCTTTCACCTGGACGACCTCTCCCAGGTCCTGGAGTTCTCGCAGGAGCATCAAAGGATCCTGACCGGAAAAAAAAAGGTCTTCTTTAAAGGAAAGCTGGATTTTATAAATATGGTCTTGCTTTTCTGCCAAAGGGGAAATTGCCGGCAAGACAGGGGCGGCTTCCTCGGTTCCCTGAATACCCATGAAACGGGCCAGTTGTTCTTTTTGGGCCGCCAGTTCAGGCGGAGAGATCGCTTCTTCCCCCCGGGAGGCCTTTTCGACCATGATTCGCAGCAATCCCTGACCGGTCAAAAGGTGGGAGATGAGGGACCGGGATGGTTGAAGCCGGCCGCTGCGCAAACGATCAAGGAGATTCTCCAGAAGGTGGGCATACTCCGAGATGGCGTCAAAGCCGACCATGGCCGCACTGCTTTTCATGGTATGGACGGCCCGAAATACCTCCTGGACCTGGGCAGGATCTTCGGGTGACTCTTCAAGGGCCAGAAGGCTTTTCTCGATCCGCTGGAGAAGATCTTCCGCTTCTATGAAATAAATCTCTAAGAGTTCGTTACTTTCCAAGTCATCATACCCTGATAAATTTTTTTACCACCCAAAGGAGTTGCTCGGGACGAAATGGTTTATTCAGCCAGCCGGCGGCACCCGCTTCTTTGGCCTGATCCTTTAAACTTCTTTCCGTTTCCGTACTTAAGACCAAGATAGGGACAAATCGAAAGGAAGTGGCCTTGACTTCCCGGATGAAACCAATGCCGTCCATAACCGGCATATTGATATCGGTGATGATCAATCCAATGGATTTCCCTTCCTCCTTTAGCTTGGTAAGGGTGTCCAGACCTTCCTGGCCGTTTTCCGATTGAATCGTTTGATAGCCGGCATTTTCCAGACAAAAGCTTAGCGAGGTCCGAAGGGTTGGGGAATCATCGACAATCAGGATAGGTCGGTTCATGAAAAACTATCCTCCTAATTTAAGAAAAGTGTTCAAACCCAAAAGGTCACCCGTTTCGATGACAGCCAAAGGGACATCCTGAAAAACAAGAGAGCGCTTTTTAAGGGATTTTTTTAAGGAAACCAAAAGTTGAAAGGCGGCGGTGTCCAGGTATTCCAATCTGCTACAGGATAGGATCACATCTCCCTGATCCAGCAGAGCTGTCTGGAGCTGTTCATGAAGCCTTTCCAGGTTGTCGAGAGTCATTTCCCCTTCAAGGGTGATTAGGGAAGGCATGTTGATTCGATTTTTTAAGACCTGTTTCCTTTTTCGGATCAAAATCTTAGTTCCAAGGGTTAATACCCATATTTCAGATACAATCGTTACAGGACCTTTTGCAACTGATATGCCTTCGACCGTTATCGTTTCTTTTCTTTTTACCATCAAAACCCATTGAAAAGCAATCGAAAACATAAAATTTGCCCCAAACTTAGATTTGGAGATTATATAAATCTCTTTGGTTAAGTTTTGATAGTAAAAATTGCAATTTGTCCTTATGGGGTGTATACTTCTTTTTAATTGGACGAGAATAAAGTAGGCTGTATTATTTACTAAGAATTGCCTTCAAATTTGCTTCCTGGAGGGTTTTATGAATTGCCGATCGACCGAAGATGTGCTCCGTCTGGTTAAGGACAAAAATATCAGTTTTATCCAGTTCTGGTTCACCGATATCCTGGGATTGTTAAAAAGCTTTGCCGTAACCCCTTCGGAATTGGAGGAAGGCATGACCGAGGGCATGGGATTTGACGGCTCTTCCATTGAAGGATTCGCCCGGATCGAAGAGTCCGATATGATCGCCAAGCCGGACCCGGCCACCTTTCAGATGATTCCCTGGAGATCAGGAGAACAACCAGTAGCCCGTATGTTCTGCGACATCCTCCAACCGGATGGAACCCCTTATCCCGGTGATCCTCGGTATGCTTTTAAAAGGCTGTTGGCCAAGGCCAGGGAGAAAGGATATACTTTTTATATCGGCCCGGAGCTGGAATATTTTTACTTTCAGGATAGTAAGGAAACCAATTTTTTGGACCTTGGCGGATACTTCGACTCCCGTCCACTCGATTTGGGTGGAGACCTGAGAAGGGAGACCATTTTCGCCCTGCAGTCCATGAGTATCAAAGTCGAATACAGCCACCATGAGGTGGCCCCCAGCCAGCATGAAATCGACCTGCGTTATGCCGAGGGGTTGTCCATGGCCGATATGACTATGACCTATCGTCTGGTCGTCAAAGAGATTGCCCGATCCAAAGGGGTCTATGCCACCTTTATGCCCAAACCGATCTTCGGACAAAACGGCAGCGGCATGCATACCCACCAGTCCCTGTTTTTAGGCGAAAAAAACGCCTTTTTTGAACCTGGAGATCCTTTCCATCTCTCCCCGATTGCCAAGTGTTATATCGCCGGGCTCATGCGTCATGCCCGGGAAATGACGGCCATCAACAATCAATGGGTGAATTCCTATAAACGATTGGTCCCCGGGTACGAGGCCCCGGTCTATGTCTCCTGGGCCAGAAGAAACCGTTCCACCATGATTCGGGTGCCCATGTATAAACCCGGAAAAGAAAAGGCCACCCGCATTGAATTCCGCTCCCCCGATCCGGCCTGCAACCCGTACCTTTGTTTTGCCGTACAATTGGCCGCCGGACTGGCCGGTATCGAAGGAAACTACCCCCTACCCGATCCGGTGGAAGAAGATATTTTTGAAATGACCCCTGGAGAACGGGAGGCCCGAGGAATCAATTCCCTCCCGGGAAACCTTTATGCGGCCGTCGAAGAGCTTAAGAAAAGCACCCTGGTTCGAGAAGCCCTGGGAGATCATATTTTTTATAAATTCATCGCCAATAAAGAGATTGAATGGGACCACTACCGGACCCATGTCAGCCGGTATGAATTGGATAAATATTTGCCGATTTTGTAAGGGATAGTCTCTTTGGTATTAATCCCTCATGCCCAAGGGGTCTCCAAGAAACATAAAAAGTAATCGGGCGATTCAGATCCCCTTAATAAAAACTTCCAGAGCCTAATTTACAAAATTGTTAACTTCTGAATATATTTAATTACAATTTTGGTAAATATTTCCTCACCACGAATCTTTTTCAGCTCAACTAATCAATGGTTGGAAATTTTATTTTTACTAATTTTTAATAAAATTAAACAAGTTACAATATTTTTCTATGGAAATTCCCTCGAAATTCCTGTATACAGTCAATTTGGTAATCTTTTTGCAATTCATAATCTTCGGGTAGTTGTCGAGCAGACCAGTCCGGAACTTTCAGAATCATCAGCCCCTTGGGTGGTAAACCTCTTGTATCTGAAAATCCCATCTATGGACTTCCGTCGCCCAATATTGGGGACAGGATTGGTCTGATGGATTGTTTTGAAATTATTTTTTGCAAGAATCCAAAGATTAAATTTCAAGGTTGGAATATTTGCTTTCAGCTTTCAGCCTTGAGCTGTCAGCTATAGAAGGACGGGTATGAATAAAGAAAATCTGGAGTTAAATGTGGCCATTTTTTTTTGCCAGCAATTGGACCCGGATCAGGACAGCAATCGACGGGTCATCGAAAAAGAATTAGGCCCCGGTATCAAATTTTTCCCTTTGCCCTGCAGCGGGCGGATAGAACCGCTCCACTTCCTGCATGCCTTTGAGTCAGGAGCGGATCTGGTCTATTTGATCACCTGTCCTGTAAAGAGTTGCCGTTATCAACAAGGAAATGTAAGGGCCGGTAAAAGGATTGCCTTTGCCCAAAACTTGATCCGGGAAATCGGCCTGGACCCGGAACGATTGATTCTAATAAACATTGACCCTCCTTTGCCAAAAAGAATTGATCTGTTGACCCGGGAATTATTGGAGGGAGCCCCCGTTAAGGGACATTCCCTGTTGAGCCGGTTGTAAGAGAAAAGGATTCAAGGATTCTGGGGTTCAAGGGCCCAAGTGAAAAGGTAAAAACCATTGGATTTAGGAATCTTCAAATCCGAATCATATACATATAATGGAGGAAGCCCAAACAGAAAGAGATGTTAATTGAATAAAAAAATGGAGAATAGAGACCAATGATTACTGCCGAAAGAAAACCTCTGGATGAAATCATTGCCATGATTTTGCCTTTTAAGAAAGTGCTGGTGGTGGGGTGCGCAAGCTGTGTCGGCGAATGTGCTGCGGGAGGAGAAAAGGAGGTCGGACTTCTCGGATCGGCCCTACGGATGGACGCCCGGATGACCACCAAGGAGTTGGAAACCAGGGAAATGACCCTGGAGCGTCAATGTGTGTATGAATTTATCGATCGACTGACCGGGTTGATCGATCAATACGATGCCGTCCTTTCCTTGGCCTGCGGGGCCGGGGTCCAGGCCGTGGCTGAAGTTTTTCCCAATATTCCCATCCTGCCGGCCCTGAACACCTCCTTCCTGGGACAAACCAAAGAAGCCGGACTCTGGCTGGAAAACTGCCGGGGCTGCGGTGATTGCCGTCTCCATCTTTTTGCCGATATCTGTCCGGTCACCCGCTGTGCCAAACAGATCTTTAACGGACCTTGCGGCGGGTCTCAGGACGGCAAGTGTGAAGTCAATCCGGAGACTCCTTGTGCCTGGCATCTGATCGTCACCCGACTGGAGGACAGGAATCAACTGGATCTTCTGGAGGAGGTTTATGCCCCGGCTGACTGGTCAAAAAAAGAAGGGGCCGGACCTCGAAAAATCGTCAGGGAGGATCAACAGAATTGAAAATTGAAAGCCAACTTAAAAACGTATTAGCCGCCGGCCGATTTGCCGTCACCGCCGAATGCGGCCCTCCCAAAGGGGCCGATCCCGAAGCCGTAATTAAAAAAGGCCGGATACTTAAGGGTTATGTGGATAGTGTTAATGTCACCGACAACCAGACCGGAGTCGTTCGTCTCTCCAGCCTGGCGGCCTGCGTCCTCCTGCTTCAGGAAGGACTCGATCCGGTGCTCCAGATGGTGGTCAGGGACCGGAACCGCATTGCTCTCCAATCCGACCTCCTGGGGGCCTCGACCCTGGGGATCCGGAATGTCCTTTGTTTGAGCGGCGATCATCAATCCTTCGGCAATCAGACTCAGGCCATCGGAGTCTTTGATCTGGATTCGATCCAATTAATACAGACGGTCCGCCGGATGCGGGATGAGGGTCAAATCATCGGCGGCGAGGCCGTCAGCCCTCCCCCCTATCTTTTTATCGGCGCAGCCGCAAACCCATTTGCAGACCCCTTTTTTTACCGGGTGATCCGGCTGGCCAAGAAAGTCAAGGCCGGCACTGAATTTATTCAAACCCAGTGCATTTATAATCTGGATCGGTTTAAAGAATGGATGAGTCAGGTGCGGGACCGAGGCCTCCATGAAAAGGTTTATATTTTGGGGGGGATTACGCCTTTAAAATCAGCTAAAATGGCTGAGTACATTAAAAACCAAGTGGCCGGGATGGACATCCCAGAACCCTTGATCCGGCGCATGAAATCGGTTCCGGCTAAAGGACAAAGAAAGGAAGGGATTAAAATCAGCATCGAGACCATCCAGGCCCTTAAAGAAATGGAAGGCGTCCATGGTGTTCATATCATGGCCATAGAATGGGAAGAGGCCGTTCCCCAAGTCGTGGAACAGGCCGGGCTGATGCCGAGACCCACGGTTTAAAAAAACGATCCAAGGTGTAAGGTATAAGGCTGTTATCTTGGGACCTTAAACCTCGCCCCTTGCACCTCATACCGATTTTTTATAGAGGAATTCATGCCAGTCAAATATCATATTCATACCGCCCCGGTGCCCAATCGTTTTCCCACAGTGATACGGTCCGGGGTCATTGCTTGGGAAGAGGGCTGTCTTAAATGCCCTAAATGCGTCAAACGGGAATGTGTTTACGGGGTTTATGATAAACGGGGACTCGATTCTCGCTTGATGTCCGATTCTTTGGACAGTTTGTGCAAAGACTGTTTTCGATGTGTCCAGAATTGTCCCAACCGGCTAATCCATAAGGCCTTAAACCCCGACTATAAAAATCTCGGAGACCATTACTGGACCCCAGAGATCATCTCCAAACTCTGGTTTCAGGCCGAGACCGGCCGTATCCCGGTTTCCGGTGCCGGGTATGGGGGGCCTTTTTCCGGATCGGGATTTGACGCCATGTGGACCGATATGTCCGAAATCGTTCGACCCACCCGGGATGGGATTCTTGGACGGGAGTATATCAGCACCCAGGTCGATCTGGGACGAAAACACCAGGCCCTTGAGTTTGATACCCTGGGAAACCTTTTATCTCCGCCCTATCCTTCCGTTGAAATCCCTATACCGATCATCTTTGACATACTGCCCTGGTCTCCCCCACGGGACCGCATCAATCATACCTTGCTCCGGGCGGCAAAGAAGATCAATACCTTTTCCATTATTACCCAGGAGGATTGGCACCCGAGTCTGCAACGCTATTTGAATCACATCATGCTCTATCTGACCGGGGATCCCGAAGGGTTCGATAAAGAAATCCTTAAAAAGCTCCGCCTGATAGAAATCCCAGATGGACTCAAGGTTCTGGAAATACAGAAATGGCTAAAAGGGATAAACCCTGAGGCCGTTATCGCTGTCCGAATTCCCTTGAATCCTCAGGCCAAGGACCGGGCCTTGGAACTAACTCAATCTGGATTGGAAATCCTTCACTTTATGGCCGATGAATTCGGCCGCGACCAGGGAGAAGCCCCCTTATTTATCAAAGATCGAATCAAGGAGGTCCATTTACATCTGGTTAAAAACGGGTTCCGGGATCAGATTACCCTTTTAGCCGGGGGCGGTGTGGCCATGGCCGAAGACCTGGCCAAGCTGATTATTTGCGGAGCCGATGCCGTTACCGTGGATATCCCCCTCCTGGTGGCTTTGGAGTGCCGTGTTTGCCGGAGGTGTGCCGAAGGCATTCCCTGCCCGGTGAATATCGCCCAGATCTACCCGCCGCGGGGGCAGGCCCGGATCCGGAACCTGATTGCCGGCTGGTACAACCAGCTTTTGGAAGTCATGGGGGCTATGGGCATCCGGGAAGCCCGGCGCCTTAGGGGTGAAATGGGCCGGGCCATGTTTTTTGAAGACCTGGAAAGGGAGATTTTTCTCCCTTTGCATAAAAGGAATTAACCTATGTCCGACGGCTTCGTAAAAAAGCCTAGAGGCGGTGTTGCGCTACATCCTTCGTCAATGCAGCGTACTTCAATGTTCGCCTCTTTCCTCAGGACTTGCGCGCCTTGTCTCTGGACTTTTTACTGTGCCGTCCCAGTTGATGGCCTTTTACGAGGGTATCATGTTTGACGTTTCTCAATTTATTCCTCCTGAGGTGAAACCGGCACCAACGCGTTTTCGCCATGGTTTAAGCAAGTTCCGTATCGTCATCGGTAAGAATTGTGACAATTGTGGCCTTTGTCTGAACCTTTGCCCTTTTGGGGTTTATCAGCCGGGGGCCAAACGACCCAAGGCCGGAAAGGATTTCCTTTGCCTGGGACCGGCCTGCCAAAAGAATGAATTTTATTGTATTGCCCGCTGTCCCAAGGATGCCATCACCATGAATCCCAATCCCTCTTTCGAGGTCCTGGGCGACAGGAGATGGACGGCCGATCTACTGGCCAGTACCTGGTATATGGCCGAAACCGGAGAAATCCCGTATCAGGGGCTCAATTACAAGACCGGGGATTCGGGGGGTGGTTTTGATAAACTCCGGCTGGTCTTCCCTCCCAACAAGGCCTTAGACTGCCCGGATGAAGATATTTGCCTGTCCCTGGATCTTAACCGTACCGGAGACGAACGGCCCTCCATCTCCCTGCCGATCCCCTTCTACCTGGGAGGGATGTCCTTCGGTTCGGTGAGTATCAACGCCATCCTCTCCCGGGTCCGGGCGGCAGCGGCCTGGGGGACCTTTTGCTGTACAGGGGAAGGAGGATATCCGGACGATCTTAAACCGTACGACGATCACATTATTACCCAGGTGGCCACCGGTCTGTTCGGGGTGCGAGAAGAGACCATCCAGCGGGTGCGCATCGTGGAATTTAAATATGCCCAGGGGGCCAAACCCGGATTGGGCGGACATCTCCTGGGCGACAAAGTCACCACGGAGGTAGCCCGCATGCGGGAGGCGGTGGTGGGAAGTTCTCTGTTTTCTCCCTTCCCCTTTCATAGTGTCTATTCCGTGGAAGACCACAAAAAACATATCGACTGGATCAAAGCGACCAATCCACGGGCTTTGGTTTCCGTAAAGGTCTCCACCCCGAATGATGTGGATATGGTGGCCGTGGGGAGCTATTTTGCCGGGGCCCATATCCTTCAGTTGGACGGCAGCTACGGTGGCACTGGGGCGGCCCCGGATATCGCCAAAAAGAATATTGCCATGCCCCTGGAGTATGCCGTCCCCAAAGTTCATAAATTTCTTAAGGAAGAGGGTATCCGGGATAACCTAACCCTGATCGCCAGCGGCGGGATACGGACCGGCTATGATGTGGCCAAGATCATTGCCCTGGGTGCCAATGGGGTTTGCCTGGGCACCGCCGATATGGTGGCCCTGGAATGCCTGCGCTGTCATAACTGCGAATCCGGAAGGGGATGTGCCCGGGGGATCGCCACCACCGATCCGGAACTGACCCAGTTGATCACCCAGGATTGGGGGACCCAGCGGATCATCAATGTTTATGCGGCCTGGATGAAACAATTGAGATTCATCCTTAAAAGATTAGGCATTACCCATATCCGGGATCTGGTCGGCCGCTGGGATTGCCTGGCCCATCTGGATTATATAAAGGCCGAAGAGATTGAAGGGGAGTTGGAGTGAACTACTGAATACTGGATGGTGGATACTTGATTGTCTTTATCCAGAATCGAGTATCGCTTTTTGTTTTTATTCAGCATCAAGAAATCCTTTATAGGCTTTATCATTAGCGAGTATGAAATTGAAAAATAGGTTGAATATGAATCAAAAACATATTGCCCAAGCCATTATCGATTCTCGTGCCCGTCTTGTAGAGAAAACCAAAGGACTTCCCGTTCTCCCTCTACGCACCGAGGCCGAGGAAGGGGGCTGCGGGGTTACCGGATTTGCCTGTAATATCCCGGTGGGGGGCCGCCACATTTTCGAACCTTCGGTCCAGATGCACAACCGCGGAAATGGGAAAGGGGGCGGCATCGCCGCCGTCGGGCTCGAAGCCGGGAAATTAGGGGTTGATCAAAACACCTTGGAATCCCATTTTCTGCTCCAGATTGCCTTGTTGGATCCAACGGTATTAAAGGAGTTGGAAGATCGTTTCGTCCGTCCTTTTTTTAAGATCCCTCATGAAGATTTTGTTCCGACGGTCGATGATTTTCGGGATATCCCCGGGTTGGACATTGAGCCTCCTCAGGTTAAACGTTATTTCGTCCAGGTCCAACCCGATGTCCTCGCCAAATTTCAACTTGAAAAAAATTTGGGAAAATTGTCCCTTGAAAAAGCGGCCGAAGAATTTGTTTATCAAAACACCTTCCGGTTAAACGAAACCTATTATAGTTCATTGGGAGAGAAAAAAGCCTTTGTCCTGTCTCATGGCCGCAACATGATGATCCTGAAGATTGTCGGTTATGCTGAGAAGGTAGCCCAGTATTATCAGTTGGATGATTTTAAGGCCCATATCTGGATTGCCCATCAGCGCTATCCCACCAAGGGCCGGGTCTGGCATCCGGGCGGAGCCCACCCATTTATCGGTCTGGATGAGGCCCTGGTCCATAACGGGGATTTTGCCAATTATTATTCGGTCAGTGAATATCTTTATCAACGAAATGTAGTCCCTCTGTTTTTAACGGATACGGAGGTCTCGGTCCAGGTCTTTGATCTCTTGAACCGGGTCTACGGCTATCCCCTGGAATACATCATTGAATCTCTGGCCCCGACAACGGAAATGGATTTTGACAAGCTGTCTGTGGAAAAACAAAGGATTTACCGCCAGATCCAGACTACCCAGATCCATGGCTCCCCGGACGGGCCTTGGTTTTTCATCATTGCCCGCAATCTCACCGGGGAAAAAACCTATCAATTAATCGGCATCACCGATACGGCCATGCTCAGGCCCCAAGTTTTCGCCCTGCAAAAAGGAGAAGTGGAGATCGGGCTGATCTGCTCGGAAAAACAGGCTATCGATGCCACCTTGCAGTCTTTGGCCAGGGAAGATCCCCGGTTCGGCACGATTGCCGACCGCTATTGGAATGCCCGGGGCGGCAGTTATACCGATGGGGGGGCCTTTATTTTTTCAGTCAAAGAATCGGACTCCGGGAATTGGAACCTGACCTGTCAGGATAAATTCGGCCGACCTATCGATATCCCGGCCGACCGGACCCCCCTTGATTTTAGCCTCGAACTTAAGACTTTTCCTTTAAAAGCAACGACGGCCCAAAAGATAAGGAAAGGATTGGAATCCGGGAAGATTATCTCTTTATATTCTTCTTTATTGGGTTCCATAGAAAAATGGGACTACGCTCAGCTTAACAATTTTTTAGATCATCTGATAGCGCTGGCTAAAGAAGAAAAGCTGATGGAAGGCGTGGTGGAGACATTGACTCTGCTGTTGGATCGAAGGTATCCCACAGGGACGAAGCGCCGCCGATCCGTTCTGCAAATGGTCACCCGGTCGCTTGAAAAAATATTTAACGGGATTCCATCTTTAACCCAGGAGAAAGGAACCCCTTTTCTCCGGATCGATTATGCCCATCGTCTAATGCTTCGTGCCCCGGAAGCCGGAGAAAAAACCCTGGTGGTCGATGGAGAGCAGTTCCCCCCCGAAGGGGAAGACTGTGATTCCCGCCTGGTGGTCAAGGCTTATGAACTGGGCTGGAAACGGTTTATCGGCTATGGATATCGGGGGCAACGGTTTCTGGGCTGCGGTCTGGGACCGGACACCAAAGGGGTCCGAATAGACGCCTATGGGAGCAGCGGCGATTATCTGGCTTCGGGGATCGACGGATTGGAAATCGTGGTCCATGGCAATGCCCAGGACCAATTGGGGCAGATCCTTAAAAGCGGCAAACTGGTGGTCCATGGCGATGTGGGCCAGACCTTTCTTTACGGGGCCAAAGGCGGGGAGGTTTATGTGCTGGGCAATGCCGCCGGACGGCCCTTGATCAATGCCGTGGGCCGGCCTAAAGTGGTTATCAACGGCACAGCCCTGGATTTTCTGGCCGAATCCTTCATGGCCGGAGACCCGCATAACGGGGGAGGATTTGTCATTGTCAACGGCTTGGCCGTTGACAACCAGGGTAATATTATTCCGCAGGAAACGCCTTATCCCGGAGCGAATCTCTTTTCTCTGGCCTCCGGCGGGGCCATTTATATTCGGGACCCTCATCAAAAAATAGTGGCCGAACAGCTTAACGGCGGGGAAATCGTCCCCTTCTCCGAGAAGGATTGGCAACTGATCCTGCCTTATCTTAAGGAGAACGAACGCCTCTTCGGCATTTCCATCGAGGATCACCTGTTGACCGTCGATGGTCAAAAATTCCCGCCTTCTCAGGTCTTTCGCACAGTCCAACCGGCTAAACAGACAGTCTTGGCCGGTGGACTGGATGAGTGGGAATAAGATAATGAAACTGCTTTAAAGTCTAACCAAAATATTTGAAATTTTGGAACTTGGAGCCAGAGTTCAACTTGTTTAAGGATCGCTTCGCTTAAGGAGTACTTCGTTTGAGGGAAGAGGCAACTGCCTTTGGCCTCAAGTTCGTCGAAGACGAACGATCCTCAAGTGAAACGCTCCTCAAGCATAGCCTTCCGCGCATCGCAGAAAATCAAGACCAGCTTATTAAATTGTGGGATATAAATGAGGGTGTAAGAATCTATCCCTCCTTATCGCTGTCTGTGAGTAACTAAATTTAAAACCTTTTCCAACAACCCCAATCTCAGGTAAGTTTGGTGCTGGAATTGACCGAGGTAAGCCTCTTTTTCCTGATTCAATTCGTAACAGGTCGTATTTTCAATATCGATCAGCAATCCCGGCAGCCCGGCCTCTTTAAAGGCCTCCTGCCTTTTAAGCTGAAATGCATCACAGCAGCAGCCGATATAAGCCCGGGTCCCGTTTCTTTTTTCTTGTTCCAGGGTCTCCACCAGATGCTCGTAATTCTGAATAGTCATGACCTTTAGACCCTTGGATTCGGCCAGGGCAAAGGCCTCACCGATCATACACAGCCCGCACTGGACACAGCCGTTTTTATATCGATATTCACACTCTGGTAATTTCGAGCAATAGGGCAGTAAGAGCAAATCACATTGCTCCAGGATTTCATTTAGTGTGCCGTTAAAGGCGGTCATCCAATCGGCTTCCGAAAAGGTGAAACCGAGATGAGCATAATCTATTTTATCCAAAGCCAGTTGAATCGCCCGATAAAAATCTTCGGAACTCAACCCCAACAGTTCCACCCAGTTCTTTTTAAAAAAAGCATCCACTCGTTGATGCAATTCTCTTGTCGGGGTATTTTTTAAATCCGTCTCCAGATCATAAATCGCCCTCTGGGGATGGATAAAAAAATCCCCGGTGATCAGGATGTCTTTGATCCGTTCTTTTTTTAAATCAACCCTAACAGCGATTCGGATTAATCCTCCGTCTTCCTTATGGATGGAATGAAGTACCTCCTGAGGCCGAAAAGGGATCCTGGTACCCTGAATCCATTCGGACGATTGCATCTTGGACAATTTTTGTCGGAATAAGGCCTCCTCTTCTTTGGTGATCCGGCCCTGTTTAAACTGGAACCCCAGGCCGGTGCTTAAACCTTTTTCCAGGGCCTTTTTAACTTTTTCCAGGGGAGGGATTTCTCCCAACTGTTCTTTTAAACTGGTCACCCGCTCCCGGGCCGAGGTTAATTCCCTATGGCTCAACTTTTCAATGGGAATACGCAGGGCTTTAATCAGGTGTTCGAGGTTGAAATCAATCAACAAGGTTCCTTGAAAAAGAAAAACATCCGCTTCAAAAGCTGCTCCTGTCCCGGAGATCTTTCGACCCTGAATTTCAATATCATTCCGGGGCCGAAAGCCGGCATCAAGCCCTAAAATTTGCAATCCTCTGGCTGCAGCCCGGCAGATCGCTGCGGTGATCTCCTCCATGGTCAGGCAGGTGGGAATGGATTTTCTGGAGGCGATCAGCTCCCAACCCAGTTGACCTTCATCGAAAAAAACGGCACCACCTCCGGTGATCCGGCGGTTGATTTCGATCCCTTCCTGCCGACAGTATTCGATTCGGATTTCTTCAGCGACGGTCTGGTGAAAACCAACCAGGGCTACGGGAGGCGAAAATCTCAAATAACGTAGCGTATCCGGAATGATCCCCTCGGCCCGGGCTTTCAACAAAACCTCATCCCAGGCCATGTTTTCCGCCCCGCTTAAGAATCCGGTATCGATAATGCGTATCATTGAGGATCATCTCCCAAAGAGTGGGCGATGATAGAAGGATACAAGGGGTCAAGGATTCGAGGATTCAAGTGAACTTCCAATATATCATAAAAATTGATTGTTCTTCAAATCGAATGGGAGAATTATATTTTATTTGATAAGAGCGCAACAATCCGTATGGAAGTCAATCGCTATTCCCCTGTCTTCGGCTAATTGAACGGCCAGATCGCTGGGATAGGCGATCCCGTCCAGCCCGGTTTCGACAGCCAAACAATCGGTTTTACGTCGGTGGAGGCCCAGGGGACGTTCACAACCCAGAACGACCGGTGTTTGAGGAAAAAGGGTGCGGGCTATGATAAACAGGTCTCCCATAGCCTCCGGGGGAGGGGGAGGGGTTTTGGCCATCGCCGTTTTGGGGATGGGTCGAAATCCAACCAGGACCAGGGTCCTTATCGGATAACCGGCAATCAGCTTCAACGCCTCGGGTTCTCCCCGGATTTGCCCGAAATGGAGCCCCATGACCACATGGGGGGCCGTGGGGATGGCCCGGTCCGTGAGTAGTTTAAGGGATCGTTCGTAGTCCCCGATCGTGGCATCCAGATGATAAATCTCCCGGATGGTCCGGTTATCTCCAATGATATCCACCAGGGCCATATCAATTTGGGCCTCGGCCAGAGCATCAGCCACGTTTGGAGAAACTAAGCCGGTATGGACCAACACCCTCAGTCCCAGTTCGGAACGAATCTCTTTAATGATCTTGATATAATTCAACAAGGGGACCCTTCCCTCCTGATCTGCCCCACCGCTGATCAGGATACTTTGACCGCCTTTTTCTGCCACCCGCCCTGCCGCTTCCTTTAAGGCCGGAGGAGTTTCAGCGGCCGGCATGTTTTTTAGGATGACCCCTCCGCAATGTTTACAGTTCAACCTACAATCGGTGCCGGTCACGGATACGGCCGCAGTACCGCAGGTGTTTGGTTGGGCGAAAGGTTGAGCCCCCACCTTTTTCAAAGAAGGGAAGAAAAATGAGATTTTTTTTTCAGGCGTGCTCATAGGATTATCGTATCTTCACAATCGTGATGTGATCGTTATAGAATAACCGGTAATTAATTTCCATAAAAATTACCAGTCTCAAAATATCCTGTTGCCCTTCATCGCATTTTCTTTTATGATCATCTCCATTTTAAAGCCAGACATCACCATGAAACGTCTTATGTTTGACGTTAACCCCCATCGATTTTTGAAGATGCCGCCGAAGATGAAAGGACATCCCAAATGAAGATCAAAAACGGCCAGGACTATCTGCGTAGTTTAAGAAAAATAAACCCGGTGGTTTACTATAAAGGGAAAAAGATAAAGGATGTGACCCGTCATCCGGCTACGGCCCCTCATGCCCGGGCCGCGGCTATGACCTATGCCCTGGTTAACGACCCGGAATACCAAGATCTGGCCACGGCTGTCTCCCATTTGACCGGCAAGACCATCAGCCGGTTTACTCATGTCCACCAGGGCATGGAGGACCTGATCAAAAAAGTGAAACTGTTACGAGTGTTGGGTCAGAAGACCGGGTCCTGTTTTCAGCGCTGTGTGGGTTTAGACGGGATCAATGCCGTCTATTCGGTTGCCTATGAAATCGATCAAAAATACGGCACAGATTATTTTGAACGCTTTAAGAAGTGGCTGACTTATATTCAAGAGGAAAATTTGATGGTGGTCGGGGCCATGACCGATCCCAAAGGGGACCGCTCCAAGGGGCCTGCCGAACAGTCCGACCCGGACCAATATGTGCATGTTGTGGAGCGTCGGGAAGACGGCCTGGTTATCCGGGGGGCCAAGCTGCACATGACCGGAGGGGTCAATTCCCACGAGATCCTGATCATGCCCACAACGGCCATGGACCCCACAGCCAAAGACTACGCCCTGGTCTGTGCCGTTCCGGTTAATACCCCAGGGGTTACCATGATTTTCGGACGCCAGGCCAACGACAACCGTAAGGACAACAAAGAACGAATCGATGCCGGGAACCCGGTTTTCGGGGGGGTCGGCGGAGAGGCGGTCATTGCCTTCGAAAATGTCTTTGTCCCCTGGGAGCGGGTATTTATGAACGGTGAGACGGAGTTTACCGGCAACTTGGTCTATCGTTTCGCTGCCCATCACCGGGCCAACTACGGCGGCTGTAAAACAGGCTTAATCGATGTCTTAACCGGGGCTGTGACTTATCTGGCCCAGATTCAGGGCACGGCCAAGGCCTCCCATGTGCGGGACAAGGTGACTGAAATGATCCATCTGGGTGAAACCCTTTACAGCTCAGCCATTGCCTGTGCGGCTGAAGGCTGGCCCACTCCGTCCGGGGCTTATATGGTGGATACCATGCTGGCCAATGTGGGCAAACATAATGCAACCCGTTTTCATTTCGAGGTCGCCCGTCTGGCCTCCGACCTGGCCGGAGGATTTCTGGCCACCTTACCCAGTGAATACGACCTGAAGAGTGAAGACGTCGGTCATTTGGTGAAAAAATATTTCTCCGGGGTGGCCAATTTTCCCACCGAAGATCGCATCAAGATCGGCCGGTTGATCGAGTCTATGACCGGCGGCACGGCCTTGGTGGAATCCATGCATGGGGCCGGTTCTCCTCAAGCCCAGAGGGTGATGATTTTTAGGGAAGGGGATCTGAATAAAAAGGTGAAACTGGCCAAGGCTCTGGCCGGCATACCGCCCACCAGGGTTAAATAAGGGCCTTTCTTGTCAAGGGTTTCAAAATAATTTAGACAATATTTTCTGGTCAAGATTTGGAGAGTCCTCCAAACTTATTTTCGGCAAGACTTTCTTTTTACTGCAATACTACAATGAGACCCTTAATCGCTAAGCGCAAACCGGACATTGGGGGTTTGGTTCAATCCGGATTTCGGAAAAACGCATCTCCAGACCGTTATAAATCAGAAGCCGGCCGGTAAGCAGACTCCCAAAGCCGACCAGATATTTAATGGCCTCATTGGCCTCGATCAAGCCGATGATACCGGGTGTGGTCCCTAAGACCGGGAATTTTTGAGGCGGCGGAGCTTGCGGGAAGAGGCATTTCAAACAGGGGGTTTGTCCGGGAAGAATCACGGTAGTCATCCCCATCATGCCCAGGATACCCCCATAAATAAAGGGGATCCCCTGACGTAATATCTGTTGATTGATCAAATACCGGGTCGGAAAATTATCCAGGCCGTCCAGGATCAGGTTACACCCAGCCGTCAACTCGGGTAAGGTTCCCTCGTTAATCTCGTCTTTTCGGATCTCCAAATCAATCTCAGGGTTTAATTTGACCAATTTTTCCTTCGCCGATTCCACTTTGAGTCGGTCAATATCCGGTGACCAGTGGAGGATTTGACGGTTTAAATTACTAAGGTCCACCTGATCCTTGTCCACAATCCGTAAGGCCCCCACCCCGGCGGCGGTCAAATAATAGGCGGCCGCCGAACCCAGACCACCGGCCCCGGCAATCATGACCCGACTTTTTTTTAATTTTTCCTGCCCCTCTCGGCCAAAATGGTTCATCATCATTTGCCGGTCATAGCGAAGGATTTCCTTTTCATTCAGCATACGGAACCTCCTTTTGTTTTTCCTCAAGTCTATCCAAAGATATTTGAAATTCCTGAATTCAGAACCCAGGAGCCAGAATTAAGAAGGGGAACCAATCACCATAAAGATAAACCAAACCGTTTTATTTTGGATTCTGACTCCTGACTTCTGGATTCTTGGTCGCACAACAGGACTCAATTAGTAAAAAGGTTAGAGATAAATTCTTTGATCATAGTGTGTAAGAATTTATAATCTACCACAGGAACAAATTCGGTCAATCTTTTTAACGCCTTCGGTCTAAAGGACTTATTCTGGGGTCCCGTTAAACGGCGATCAGTAAGAACAGCTTAACCTATTATAATATATTTATTTTTTAAAATTAGTCCAGTTTAATTCCCTTGGGGGAAAAAATTGTTTGACCTTTGGGAAAAAATAATCTAAGCTCCCGTTCTAATTTGAAGGTTCAAGACCTTCAATCCAAACCTGGATAATCCCAAAAACTTGTAACTGATTGGTTTTTGGCAATAAATTATCTATCGAATAAGGAGGAAGAAGCAATGTTTCAAGTTACGGTTGACGCCGACAAGTGCACGGGAGATTCCAATTGCGTGGATACCTGCCCGACTAGCGTTTTCGAACTTCAGGACAATAAGGCCGTGCCCGTCAATATGGACGAATGCCTGGGCTGCGAAAGCTGTGTTGAAGTTTGTGAAACCGGGGCTATCACAGTAAAAGAAATATAGTCTTTCCGGTTGGTTTTTCATTTGGAACAGGCCAGGGGATTTCCCGGCCTGTTCTTTTTTTTATGGATCTTTCTTCTCTGACACCATCCCAAAAACAAGCGGTCAGACATCGAGGAAGCCCCTTAGTCGTTTTGGCCGGACCAGGCACGGGGAAGACCAGAACCCTGACCTATCGTATTGCCCACCTGATAGCAACGCAGGTCGCCGGACCTGATCAAATACTGGCCGTCACCTTTACCCATAAAGCCGCCCAGGAGATGCGCTCCCGGGTAGAACAACTCTGCCGTTTGATGGCCAATCCTTCCCCTCCCTGGATTTCCACTTTCCATGGTTTTTGTTTCCGCTTCCTCCATGAGAATCTCCCCACCCATTTTCAATTGCTATCCGAAAATGAAGCCTTCCATTTACTTAAAGAAACAACCCGGGAACAATTCACCGACTTCCCGATCCAGTCTTTAAAGGAGTTGGCCCGGCACATCTCTTGGGCCAAGAACGCCCTGATCTCTTCTGAATTTTCGGAAACATTACCCCGTTGGGATGTTTATCCAAAGTGGTCTTTATGCTATCGGGCTTATCAGGAACAACTTACCCTTCGCCGAATTTGGGATTTTGATGAACTCCTTGTTCAAACCATTATTCTCTTGGAAAGAAATCCTGACCTCAGGACAGGCCTTCAGGCCCGATTCCCTTATGTGTTCATTGATGAATTTCAGGATATCAATCCTTCTCAATACCGGCTCTTTCAACTCTTAACCCGAAAGGAAGGGGAGTGGATGGTCATCGGCGATCCCAATCAGGCCATCTATGGTTTCCGGGGGGCCAGTGCCGAATTTTTTCCCCGTCTCCACCGGGACTACCCCTCTTTGACGGAAATTACCTTGGACGAAACCTTTCGGCTGAACCAGACCGTAATGAATGCCTCATCACAGGTCATGAGGAACTCGGCCCGGAGCTTGATCTCTAACCTTAAAGGGGAACCCACTTTGCCGGTGGTTGGCCTATCTTCTGCCGAAGAAGAAGGGGAATATATTACCAGGATTATTGAAGAAGAAATGGGGGGCTTGAGCCTTTCATCAAAAGGGACGGATTCTTTTTCCCGGTTAGAACAAAACCATTCAAAAAGTTTTGCCGATTTTGCCGTCCTTTACCGACTTCATATCGAGGGGGAGCTGCTGGCCAAGGCCTTTTCCAAGAAGGGGATCCCCTTTAAAAAGATTCAGGAAGTGCACTGGGTGGAAAGGCCGGAAATTCGAGCCTGTTTGACTTTGCTCAACTCTTTACCATGCCTGGGTTTTTCCCCGGCATCGGCGGTAGAAAAGGTCATTTCTGATGGAGACCTCGAAGTTCACCTGACATCAACCGAAGGGGCTGAAGCCCTGAAAAAACTTCGTCTTTGGGCGGCTACATTTAGAGGCTCTTTGGGAGAATTTATAGAGGCCCTTTCCATTCAAACCGGCTTGGATACTTATGAACCGGATCAGGAAACCGTTAAGCTTTTAACCCTTCATGCCGCCAAAGGGCTTGAATTTCCCATAGTCATCATTGCCGGGTGTGAGGCTAACCTTCTCCCGCTCTCTTTACTTAAGGAATCGGATCCGGAAGAAGAAAGGCGTCTTTTTTATGTGGGCTTGACCCGGGCCAAAGAAAAGGTGATTTTAACCTGGGCCAAAAAGCGAACCCTGTTCGGACAAAAACTGATCCAGTCTCCGTCACCGTTTCTTGAAAATATTGAAGCGCTTCTGAAAAACCAGATTATTATTGAAGGGGCGAAACAACCTTTACGGCCCAGAAAAAAACAGCTGACCCTGTTCGGGAAATAAGGGATTTTTTATTTTAACTTAACACGCACCAAGGGAGCATGAACATCCTCTTCGACAAACCCCGAATGCTAAAGGCCGACCGGCATTTTTCTGTTTATGGATCGTCCTATCTTGACAAGAATCTATAAGATGATTATTTATTAAACCAACGAAACTCGAATCGTAATGACGAGTAAAAATATCAAAAAAGGGGGTGTTCCTATGTTTGAACTTGTTCCATGGGAAAGAACAAAGACCTTGTCCAAATTAAGAAAAGAAATGGATGATTTGTGGGGCCGTTTTTTCGGGGACGCCGGGTTTCCGATCTTCTCAGAAGCGGCCTGGGCACCGGCTCTGGATGTCAAGGAGACAAAAGAAAACATAGTGGTCACCGCTGAAATCCCGGGTTTAAATGCCAAAGAGGTTGAAGTAACCATCAGCGGTGATTTGCTGACCATTAAAGGGGAAAAGAAACAGGAAAAGGAAGAAAAGGACGAGTCCTATCACCTAATCGAACGACGTTACGGCTCTTTTTCCCGGAGTATACGGCTGACCACCGATGTGGATCCCAAAAATATCAAGGCCTCTCATAAAGAGGGGATACTGACCATTATCCTGCCTAAAAGCGAGAAGGCCAAAGAGAAACAGGTCAAGATTAATATAGAATAAGATCTGAAAACTCTTAAAGAAGAAAAGGCCGTGTCTTCCGACACGGCCTTTTTCTTTTTTAGACATCAGAAACCCCTATCTTGATAAATTTCTTGACAGTTTGGCCGATTAGGTTACATAATCCGCAGTAACCTAACTTGACAAACCTCCTTCTTTCAGGAGTGTGGTCCCGTCGAAAGTCCAGAATAAAGATCTGACCTTTTTTCAAACTTTAATGTAGTTAAGTTGAAGTGTGGTTTTGATTTAATTAATCTAAAAAAGGAGGAGAGACATGAAAGCAGAGGAAATTTGGAATCGTTTCCAGAAGCACATGGGATATACGGATGAGGAGATGCGACTCTTTCGTTCCGATCCCAAAAAGGTCAAGATGGTCACCGAAACCCCCGAGTTCGTCAAATGTCGGGTTATTGCCGAAGTGATCGAGTCTCAAGGATGCCATGCTCGGCATAAAGTGGGAGACCGATTCGTTATGACCGCAGGCGGCCAGCTAATCGCCGATGAGTGTCCGAAGCGGATGTGTATGTTCGCTCTGGGACCTGTGTCCCATCAGCTTCCAGTCATATATGAGCGTCTGGTCTCAAAATCTGATCCACAGTTTACTAACTTCAACATCGTCCAGTGCACGGATGTCGGCCTGGACAAGGGGGGTTGGGGTAAGGTTCTTATGAAGATTTATGTGGAAAAGCCGAAATGAAAATTTGAAATAATTAGAGTCAGCTTTCCCTGATACGCTATTGGGAATTGTTTTCTTAGAATATTGTTGTTAATGACGTAGGCAGGCCGAAGGAAGGGTCATGAGAAAATTAATACAGCGGAGGGAAAGAGCGAAGCCGTTTGACCTTAAGGATAATCGGGATAAGGAGATTCGGTTGTCGGACTTCAAAGGGAAGAAGGTACTTCTTTCCTTTCATCCCCTGGCCTGGACCAGCGTCTGCGCTGAACAAATGAAGGCACTGGAAGCCAACAAGGAGAAGTTTGACCTTCTCAACACCGTTGCCCTTGGCCTCAGCATAGACACCGTGCCTTCTAAAAATGCCTGGGCCAAAACACTCGGCATTCAACAGACCCCGCTGCTGTGCGACTTCTGGCCCCACGGCAAAGTCGCCAAGGCCTATGGCCTGTTCCGGGAGGCGAATGGTTTTTCCGAGAGGGCCAATATCATCCTTGACGAAAAACATCAGGTCATTTTCGTTAAGGTGTATCCCATAGCCCAATTACCCGATATTGAGGAAATATTTAGTACTTTAGGGGGTCTGGTCTAATCTGTTAGATATTCCAGATTATTTTCTATAGCTACCATCCCATTATTTTAGCTATGATGGTCTTCATGATCTCATTGGTACCGGCGAAGATGGACATGACCCGGGTGTCCCGCCAGGCCCGGGCAATGGGGTACTCCTCGCAGTAACCTTAGTCCCCGTGAAGATGGAGACACTGGTCGGCCGCGCTCTGAGCTATGTCGGTAATCCAGTACTTGGCCATGGAAACTTCCGCGATGATGTTTTCCCCCTCCAGATGATCGGTAATCAGTTTGTCCATAAAAGTTCGGCCCAGTTTGATTTCCGTGGCCATCTCCTCAATTTTGAATTGATTGGATTGGAATTTGGAAACAGGTTTCCCGAAGGCCGTGCTGTAAGGAACAACGACATCGCTATGCAGGGGAACGGCCGGCCCGGTATGATTGATCAGGGCCAGCTCTTCCATTATGATCACCGAATAAAGAAAGTCAGCGGCCGGTCCGCCGTATTCTTTAGGCACACCCATGCATAAAAACCTCTGTTTCCCCATTTTCAGCCAGATGTCCTTGGGAACAATTCCGGCTTTTTCCCATTCCTCCACCTAAGGGGTGACCTCTTTTTTGAGAAACTTTCGCACGGCCTCTCGAAAGATCCAGTGCTCGTCGGTATAATTTAAGATATCCATTGGGTAATCCTTAAGTTGGTCATTTATTAAAAAGGAAAAAAGCCTATCTAAAGTCAAGGCCAAACAGGATACTCGCCAGCTGAATCCTATCCCTTCACCCGCTCAACATTCATTCCCAAATCGGTGTAAACTTGGTTTCCATGTTTTGGAACTTATCTTTACAATGATATTGAAGTTAAAAGGATTTTTGAGAATCAGGCCTTGGTTTAATAGTAGTCCAATTGTCGATTAGAGACCGTAATAAAAAGATAAAATGGATAATCAGGGAAAAGTCCCCCAAACAAACCATTGATCCAACATTTGTGGAAAAGCCCCTTTTAGGGCTGGTCTCGATTTTGCGAATAGACGGGTATAGGGTTTGACTTGGAGAGTGAAAAGGAGACAAATGTTATTATGGATTATTCCAACCTCGAAGAAAAACGAGTTCTGGTAGTGGATGAAAATCAGGAAATTTTCGATTCAATAAAGGAAGAAACCCAAAAGATTGGTCTGAATTGTCGATTCGATAAAGCCGCCTCCTTTTCTCTTGCTGTCGATTTGATTTTCTCCGGGGGGTATGATGTGGTGATCCTTTATTTTCCGGGAATTCGAGGTCCATATCTTTCGAACTTGGCCTTCATGCGGGGAATACCCGTTGTTTTAATTGCCTCTTTGACTCTATTTCCCCTGGAAGTCCACCACTTGATCGAAAAAGGCATTAAGGAGATCATTCCCAAAGATAAATTAAGGGAGATTGGCCCGATTCTTGGAAAATTATTATCTTAAAAGAACCGAACCCGTCACTTAATGGAATAGAGGAAACATTTCATTAATTAATAAATTGGAGAACCAGGGAGATGAAAAAAAGAAATGGATTTTCTTTATTGGAACTCATGGTGGCCCTCGGTATTTTGTGTTTCGGAGTGCTGTCCCTCACCAGTTTGTCGGTCGGAGTAATGAAGGCCAATAAGTACAGCCAAAATAAGACAGCGGCCCTTCAGTTAGCTCAGGAGAAGATGGAGTCGATGAAGAGCCTTTCTTTTTCCGAATTACAGGGGGAGGTAGAATCCGGCTTAACGATTGGTACGGTAGGAACCCTATTCCAACGGGAAACCATCGTTCAAAAAGATTCTTCTTTGGCGGAAATAACGGTTAGAGTGTTTTGGCCCAGTGCTTCGAAACCGGCCCATTTCCATTCCACGGTACTTTCTACCCAGATTGCCGGCTGAAAGCGAATTTAACGAAAAAAACATAAAAACCCCCCTGCTCCCCCCTTGGTAGATATGATTAAGCCTGCTTGTGTGTTTACACACACATTTAGGGGAGATTAAAATGAATTTTCGTTTTAAATTGACATAGTTCCATAAATGATGGAGAATACTGTTTATTCTTCAAAACCCATTCGTTCTCAGGAGGGAGCGAGTTTTTTATGTCAAGACCAACCGGGTCCAAATCAGGGGAATCCGGAGTTCTGAAATCATCCAGAATCCCTTCCGGAAAAAAAGGTTCGGGATACCGGCAGGCCATTCAGAAATTACAGCGATCCGAGGAACTGTTAAAGGTTTCAGAGCGGAAGTACCGCTCTCTGGTGGAAAGTATTCCTGATATCATTTTCGCCCTTGATATGGACGGGAGCATAACCTATATAGGGCCACGATGGAAAAAGATCTTGGGACATGATGAATCGGAGGTCCTGGGAAAATATTTTATTGATTTTTCTTCCCCGAACGAACATGCCTTTTTGATTCAGGTTTTTAAGGAAGTTCGAAATGAGAAAAAGAGTGTAGAAAATATCCATTGGCAATATCTTCGAAAAGATGGACAAATTCGATATTTTTCCGGGAGTGCCGCCCCCATTTTGAACGAGCAGGGAAAGGTCGTGGGGGCCATGGGGATTGCCCGGGACATTACCGAGCATAAAAAGCTTGAAGAACAGCTCCTCCAGGCTCAAAAGATGGAATCCATCGGGAATCTGGCCGGGGGCATTGCCCATGATTTTAATAATCTTCTTGGCGGAATATTAGGCTATGCCTCTTTTGCCAAGAAAAAAATGAAGGTCGGGGACCCCCTGTTTCATTCACTGGCCTGCATAGAACGATCGGCAGGGCAGGCGGCTGAATTAACTAAACAACTCCTTGGATTCGCCCGGCGTGGAAAGTATCAGGTTAAGCCGATTAACTGCAATGTCCTCATTCAAGATCTGATCCAATTTTTAAAACGGACCATTGATAAGCGGATTATCCTGGATGTGGAACTGGATCCCCATTTGGATTTGATTGAGGGAGACGAGACTCAGCTTCAACAATCCCTGATCAATATCTGTTTGAATGCCAGGGATGCCATGCCATCCGGAGGAACCTTGAAAATTGTTACCGGTAACCAAACCTTGTCAAAGGGCATCGCTTTTAAACAGCGCGGATGGAAAGAAGGGGATTTTGTAAAGATAACCCTTTCGGATACCGGCGGTGGAATGAACCAGGAGATTCAATCCCAGATTTTTGAACCCTTTTTTACCACCAAAGAACCGGGAAGAGGGACAGGGTTAGGACTTTCCATGGTGTATGGGATTATTCAAAATCATGGTGGATATATTGATTTGAAAAGTGAACCCGGTCAAGGGGCCTCTTTTGAACTTTTTTTGCCGGCCGTTCCGGAGGTGATAATCGAGGAGTTCTCCCCCCTTCCTCCGGAACCCTTCAATACAAAGGGTTCCGAAACCATTCTTATCGTCGATGATGAAGAGGTTATTCGACAATTAGGGGCTGACATCCTCGAGGATGAAGGTTATAGGATTATTTTAGCCTCACGGGGAGAGGAGGCCATTCAAATTTACCAAGATCACCGGGATGATATCGCCTTGGTGGTCTTGGATTGGGTCATGCCCGGGCTGGGAGGGAAGGAAACCTTCTTTAAATTGAGGGATATCAATCCGAAAATAAAAGTATTGTTATCTTCGGGTTATAGTACTAATAAAGAGGTAGGAGAAATCCTCAAGGAAGGGGTAGAGGGATTCGTTCAAAAGCCCTATCGGGATGAAGAGTTGATCAAGAAGGTCAGAGAAATACTGGATGCCTAATACAGATACAGAATACAAGAGGCAAGATACGACCGCGGAGATTCTTGGAAAAATTGAGCATCCCATAACCTACTTTCCCTAAGGGAATCCTGTCAAAGAAAAAAGAAAAAGAAAATTGGGAGGAACAAGAGAACGTAATGAAGCTAAAAATGAAATGGTTGATTCTGATCCTGGCCGGTTTGATGATAGGAACTGTCACCAATCCTTCCACGAGTTATTCTAAAGAGGTCGAAAAGGTTCGTCCGGCCAAAGAGTTTTACTTAAAAGACTTACAATCCAAAAAAGTGAGTCTGTCTGATTTTCGAGGGAAAGTGGTCCTGCTGAATTTTTTTGCCACCTGGTGCCCACCCTGCCGCCAAGAGATCCCGGAATTGACCAAGATTTATCAGCAGAATAAGAAGAGGGGACTGGTGATTCTGGGGATTTCCTTGGATACGGATGGAGTTCCTTTTATCCTGAATAGTTTTGTCAAAAGGATGAAAATTCCTTACCCCATCCTGATCGGAACCGGAGAAGTGGCGGAAGATTATCAGGTTTTTGGTATTCCGACCACCTTCCTGATCGATAAGGAAGGGAAAATTGTTAAGCGGTTTGAGGGAGTTGTATCACCAATCCATTTTGAAAATGCCTTAAAAAATATTCTGGAAACAAAATCCTGATGGCGTTGGGAATAAGAAATTCACCACAGACGCAGAGGGCCTAAAGGAGAGATATAATTATTTGCGGTGAAAAAATATTTCCCTTTCGGCTGTACAGCGCCGGGTGGATCGGTTACCAAATAATTATTCCGACTGGTTCGGATTAGGCAGGAAGCTTTCGATTTTTTTTTTCACCCCAAGCGGGTCTTCGACCCCAAACCACCAAAGGTCCGGTTGGCCTGCAAGCCGGGAACGAAATTGTAAATGTCCGATACCAAGAAGGCGGTGGACAACTCCTCTCCTTACTTCCAGACCGGCAATTCCCTCAAAAGGAAGGGAATTTTTTTTAGTATGACCCCAAAGGCCTGATTCACGAAGAGCTTCGTGTTTGGTTATACGGTAATAAGTGGCTTTTCGTCGGTAAAAAATAAAAAACACTAAAATAATTGAGACAGCCAATCCGAAAGGCCGGTTTATTCCCGCATCGGGATTGAGGGTGGGTCCAATTCCAAAAATGAGGATGGCGGCGTAAAAGACGAAATAGCTCCTCCAGGAAGGCCGGACGGTCAAAAAGTCTTCCTGCAGAGAGGGAGTTGTTTTTTGTTCCATATCATGGTCTCCAGTGGTAACGACTCAGGGGATTCAGGCTGAAGTCTGAAGGTTGAAATTTATAATACTTCTCCTTAGACACTAATCAGCCAGTTAGATCTTTTCGGTTTCGATGAGTCTTGGTCTTGTCTGATTTATTACTAAAAGCCTTCCACCTTCAGTCTATTCACCTTTAATTATTTTGCCTTTCATAAATCTCCACCTCGTGGATCGACCAATAATACACGTTGTCTTTTCCGGTATTATTAATTTGAAGATAACGCATCGACGTGGATGGAAAGGTTAAATCCAGATCCTTTCCGCCCTTTAAGAGGGTTTCCCCGGTCCAATGGAGGGAAACCGGACTTATGATTGAGTCCAATAAGGTCCAGGTTTGCCCATCAGCTGAATAACGGATTGAATATCCTCGAGGGAAATCATTGATCGATTCCCCTACTAAAAAACGAATTCGGGCGACCTTTTCCATGCGCCCTAAATCGATTCGAAAGTAAGCTCCGGGGACTTGCGGCCTATCTGTGGTCCAGCGGGTGGACATCTTCCCGTCCGCGGCCAGTGAAGCTTTTTGGGGATTATAATTAGTCTGAAAACGCCAATTCTTAGGTGAGAGAGGTCGAAATCGATCGGATGACGGGGGAAAGGAATAAACGACCTGGCCGCTTATTTCCTGTTCTTGATAAGGCTGCTTAAAATTATTTATTAAAAAATGGGTCAAGGCAGTTGAATTGTCTTTCTCGACCACAAAGACCGGACTGGAAAGAGTCTGGACTTGTCCATCCTTCCCTTCTTGGAGAACCAAAGACTTTTGTTTTTCCCGCCAGTCCAGGGGTAACTGGGATTGGATCCAGGGGGTGGTAAAAATATTGGAGATGTTAAAACGGTTTAAATAAGAAATCAATTGGGTCACATCCCAAGGTGCCGGTTGGGATGTGGGCTGCGCCTGAGCCTGGAAGATAAAGCATTCGGCCACGGACCAATAATAAGTTGGATCGCTCCCGAGTTGGGTCAGCCTTAAAAAACGGCCGGACCGGGAAGAAAAGGTGATATCGACCCGACCAATCCCGGGACGATAAAAGGGGTGGGGACCGGACCAGAACAGGTCCCCCCATAACCCGGTGGCTTCACGAATTGTTTGCCATTTTCGGCCATCGAGAGAGATTTCCAGCTGAATCCTCCGCGGTAGATCTTCCGTTTTTCCGGACAAGAGGGTGATCCGACCCAGATTGGGAACAACTTGGCCCAAATCGATTTGGAGATTGACCCCGGGTTTCTGCGGGGCCTGGGAAGACCAGCGGGTATTCAGATCCCGATCAAAAATGTTTATCCTTTCTATGGGATTGGAATCGGCCGCCGCTGTAAATGGGGTCGGATCCAGTTCAATAAACCGGAAGGAGGGGGGGGAGAAGGTATGATAAATACTATATCCGAAGACCTGGCTTTTCTGAAAGGTGCCCCCGATATTTTTTAAAGTGGATTCAAAATCCTTATTATCTCCCTGGAAAAGAAAAGCAGCTCTCGGGTCCCGATCAACCAAATCGGTATGAGGGGGATAATGATCATACATAGGTTGAGCGAAGATGATCTCCTCCTTGGAGTCAAATTTTAATTGTTCCGATATCCAATAGTCATGGCAGTACACCCGCCTAATATTTTTTTCTTTTAAGAATTTAAATAAATCTTGCTCCTTTTTTCTGGCCTCGTGGAATTGTTTGACTTGGTTATTATTGAAAAGGGGAACCCTGGTAACCGTGCCATAAATATTGGAAAAAAGGGTTAAGATTATAAAAAGAAATGCCCAGGCTCCATAAAAGGATTGTAATTTTTTGGTAAAAACAGCATACAGGATTGGCAACACTGAAAATAACGGCAGCAAATAACGGCTGGTATGGGCCGAGGCAAATCCGCTGAAGGAAAAGATCAGCGGATAGAGCAAAAGAAAAAGCAGAAGCAGAACTCGACCATTGTCCGGTTCTATTTTTAGTCTGAATAAACGAATAAAGCCCTTTCTTCCAGAAATGAGCAGGAATACAAAGGAACCCAGGTAAATGAGATACAGAACCGGTGAGAAATAAGGTATAGTAAATCTCGCGGTTTCGTTGTTTCTCAATCCCAAGGCCTCTGGAAAACGAAAGAGGAAAAAATCCTTTAAAGAGGTCAAAACCGGTTCTGAGCCCCCGGATGTGTTCATTAGATAATGCCAGGTAACCAGGGGATGGACGCTATTATGAATCCAGAGGGGCAATCCGCCCAGTATCAGGCCCAGTAACAGGAAAAGGATGGTCCGACGGCCCCAGAACCATTGGTCTTTGATGAAAAGAAGAAGGAAGATAGGCGGCAGGTAAAAAATGATTAAGAAATGGGTCCAAATCCCCAGGCCGCACAGAAAACCCAACAATAAAAAATTCCGGCTTTGTGATTCATCACGATAAACTATTTTTTGGCTGATAATAAAAAGAAGGACTCCGATGATCGGTATTTCAATATAGGCACTCCTGGCCAGGACCGAGTGGAAAAACAAGTAATAAGAAGGAACGGCTGTAAACAAGGCCGCCAGGAGGGCTGTTTTTTTATCGGCGATAGTCCAGGCCAAAAAATAAATCAAGATGATGAAAAAGAGCGATTCCAGACCGATGGCCGAATTGAGCATGAAACGGGATGGACCCAATAAAAAAAAGACGGTGGAAACCAAATAGGCCTCAATACTTCCACAATAATCCTGACCGTAAAAAAAGAAAGGGAATTCTCCCTGGAGAATATGACGGGCCATCAATCCGTTAACAGCCTGATCTGAATCCATATAGGGCGTTACCAGGAAGAGGAGGCGAAGTATTCCCCCCACCAACAGAATTAAAGCCATTAATAAAACGAGGCCTCTTGTATTTTTGAACATTTTTATTAGCCCTTGTCGGTTTACTTTTTCTTCATTTCAAGGATAAGAGGGGCTTTCTTGTTTGCGTCCACTCGAATTCCGGTCCTAATTTCTTGGTACCCGGGGGTATTTGCCCTGACTTCATAGTGACCGGGTGGGAGATTCAGGCGGGAGAGGTTGTAAAATCCCCGGCTGTCGCTCAAGGCAGTTGCGAGCAGGGTCTCTCCTTGAAAGACCCTCAGATCAACCTTTGTCAGGGGAATTCCCCCTTGTTCATCCATCACCTGCCCACTAACCGCCATGAACGTATTTTGGAGGATGGAAAGATACTTTTCCCCATAGCCCTGGTAAGCATATCCTTGAGTATAATCGGTTTTGGTGGGACTGTGATCCTGGCTGGTGACGTTCGTTTCGCGAGTCGGTTCAATCTGGGTCCCTTCGTTCCATTCATTAAAAGAGGTGATCAAGGTCATAGGCATCTCTCGATCCAAAAAAGGTAAAACCGTTTGTTTAAGGGCTTGAACGAAAAAAGACCCCTCTTCCCCGCCAGGGTCGAATCGACGAGGAATTACCGGATGATTATCTGAAAGACGAACCCCTCGGTCGTTATAACCCGGGATGGTGGAAGGAATAAGCTTGATTTTTTTATCGATTGCCAATTGGTACTCCCGGTAACGCCCCTGAACTTCAGAAAGAAAGGTACTCTGATTCCCATAACCCATTTGTTTTGGCTTTGCCCAATTATACATATTGTAAGCGGTAATTCCATCAAACAATTTGATCCGATTCATTTCTGGATGGGGGGAAGGAGGGAGAGGATTTGGGCGCATGACATACCAGAAGATTTCATCTCCGATAAGAAAAGGATTGAACCCCATCTCTTGGAGGCTTTTTCTTAGTTTACTGATAGCCTCCGGGTAATCTCCAATAAAGGTCCGCGTTAAATAGATGATAACCACCGGACGCTCATTGATTTTCAAATAAGAGGGGTGGGAGAAATAGTTTTTTGCTAAAAACTTGAAGTCAGAGAGCAATTTTTCACTCTTATCAGAGGTAAAAACAATTCGATCCTCTTTCAGTCCAAGGCCGGCCGATTCGTAAAAGATACAGAATTTAATATCATTAATATTTTTTGCCTTAAGGATTTTTTCTCGAATTATCTTGTCCAATTCGGGATGGTCCGGCCACCAACTGATAGCCCAGAAATCAATCCCGTATTGAGAGGACCAGGCGATATGCTGTTCAATGGTTTTCAGATCCGAGGAATCATACTGTCCCAGGGCCGGTAATTGCTGGGGAAGCAATCGGCCGTTGATATATCCTTCCCGCCAGTTCCCCGGATACCAGAGGTAATAGTAGGTACCGATTAGGTATTTTTTTGCCCATCGAGGTTCGGAGAAATTGGCGTCTTGGGAGGAGGAACACCCGGCAGTTATTAGATAGAGACATGAGAGAAAGATCATTAAATGTCTAAAAATAATTTTAACCATACTTGAAATTAACTATTTTTCGCGGCTTGTTATTTAGAACATGATGTTTGGATTTTGCAGGACCGGGTTACAATCCCGCCCCAAAAAGGTCTCGAATCCTTGATCCTTTGAATCTTGATTTTTAGCTACAACAGCTTCATCGACAATAAGGACAGCAAAAAGATAACAGGAATCAGGAACATAGGAAACAGATTAAGCTTTCTTCCATATTTTGTAAAGATCAAAAGATTAAAAACCAATAAACCTAATGTGACTCGGGCATAGGACCAGGGTTCGACCCAGATCAAATGATTCAATAAGGCGGTCATCAGGGCATATCCCAGGAAGGACAGGGTAAGGGGACTGTAATATTTAAAGATGTCAAAAAGGGCCGCGATGATAAGGACGGAGATCAAAAATAAAAATAAGAGTTCGGAAATTATTTCATAGGAGAGGCTCCCTTGGCTCAGAGAATAAAATTTTTCCGTGATTCCCATGAAAGGGGGTCCGAAATTTTGGGTTCCCCCCAGAAAAGAAAAGGTCTGAAAATGAGCATAAAGATAGAGTTGCCAAACGAAATAAGCCACGGGAGGTAAGAGCATATAAAGGGATTTTCGAAAATCCTTTTTTCCGAAAAAGTAAAAAAGGAAAGCCAGACTAACCAGTAAGGTGGTCTCTTGGGTGAGACCGGCCAAGGTAAGGAAAAGGGTCTGCTGGAAGGTTTTTCCTTTAAGATAAAAAAAGACGGCCATGACCATAAAAGTGATAGCCAACGGTTCCGGCAGGCTGCGCAAAAGGCAAAGTAAAAATCCCCAGAGGCCGGCATAGAACAGACTGTACCATGGGCTACGGCCAAAATGTTGGAGTATCATAATAAGAAACCAGGTCCCCAATAAGATTGCGATGAGATTCACTGCCATCATCATCCAGGGAATCAAGGTCGGTTGACCAAAGGACAGCAGCCAGGCGGACAGGGGATAAATAATGCGTTGATAACGATAGGCCGGGAAATCTATATGGTCATAGGATTGTCCCAGGATGAATGGATCATGAGCGATATAATAGTAGTATTGGCCGTCATACCCGACACTGTCTTTCTGAATGAGGGTTTCGGCTGTCCAAATTTGAGGGGCCTTAAAATAATCCCCTATGACCATAAAGCCGGTAATATTCTTATTAAACTTTAAGGAATATAAGAAAAGAATTGACAGGAATCCCAGGGCAACTAAAGGAAGAATAATCAGTCCTTCCCGAATAATTTTTTTTGGGCCAATATTGTGAAATACATTCAAAGCAGATTATCTCCCTATCGGCGGTTCATAAAAGTCTAACGATGCAGAAATTCCAAGATATTGGGACCGGATAATAAGCCCAAACCATAAAAAAATCAAATCAAAGCTACAATCCGGAATCATTACCCGAAAAGTCCCATCGGCTATCCTTTATAACCAATAATGCCGTTTCTTGAATTTTTTAATATAATTATCAAAGTATTCATCGGCCAGTCTCTCAATGCGGGACAATAAAAATCGAATTAAGCGGCCAATTTTGTTTTGCTCCAGGGATTTCCAGGTCCATCGTTCGATCTGTTTCTTTACGTCGGCAATCATAAAAACTTCAGCATGGTTGATGGTCGACTTGAGCTCTTCAAAGTTGATAACCGACCGTCTTTTACTCTCTTCGAATCGCCGTATGATCTCCTGTTGCTGTACCAGGATTTTCCATTTATTAAATAAAGTCGGACTGTTTCTCAAAAGTCGGTTAATTCGGCGCCGGGCTTGGGGTGTATCCAGATGAAAAATATAAAAACTCTTTCTGGCATAATAAAGGTGCTCGTCGAAATATCGATGGATATTTTTTTCCAGGCTTTCACTCCTGACCAGTCCATGATGTTTAAATTGTTCTTGCCACCATTCGGTATGGGCCCAAATCAGATGGCCCTTAACCGGTATGAGCGGTTTCATGGATTCAACAATTAGAAAGTCAAAGGGAGATCTGGCGTTAAATTTTTCCCGGTTTTCTTCAAATTCCAGCGGAAATATCTCCCCAAAGACCTTATCTTCTCCAAAGGCCGGAAAAGAAAAGAAGAACAAGGCGTCTTTTTCCGCCAGGGCGACAAGGGAATCGATATAGTCGTGAAGTTTCCTGGGAAGGAGGTGTTCCCATAAATCAAAAGCGCAAAAGGTGTCAAAGGTGATTTTTTGAGAATCATATTCTTTGCAGACTTCGATGATATCCCCGCAATCCACCTTTCCTTCCAGGGGAGGCCATATTGTTTTGATGACATCCCGGCTGATCTCGATCCCCCGAACTTTGATCTTGGGGACAAGGCCTTCTAAAAACAGGACGTCTCCCCGACCGCAGCCCAACTCCAAAACGGATTTCGGTTTGAAGGATTTTAGGATCGAAACAAGATAGAAGGCGTCAAACTTTATCCTTCCTTCCTGATAATCAATATGATGGTTGAAATAGGATCCGTCATAATAGTTGGAGCTGATAATATTGGTCAGTAAGGTATCAAAGTCCTTTTCTTCTTCAATACGGATAAGATCTACCGGACGGCCGTCGTTGAATGACTTACCATCATTTAAATAGTGGGATTTAATTATGCGCATTGAAAGCTCAAAGTTAACATTTAGCGAGTCTTACTATTATTTTCAATATTGGATTTGTTAGGGAACAATAGCTTATATAACAGAAAAGGGATAAAGAAAAAAAACCAATATTGGGTGATTTTAAAAAAAATATTGGCTGCCCCCAAGAGATAATGAACGGTCCTGCTATAGGGGAAAGAGAAAAATGACAGAGGTTTATGGGTGCCGTCTGGAAGGACCCAAAATACATCAAAGTATGCTTCTCCCATAAGATTTTAAAATTTCAATTCAATGAAATGGCTCCTTTCTTGTAAATAAACAAAATCAATTTTTTCCTGGCGCGAATGAAGGCCCCTATTATCCAGAATCTTTTTTCCATCAATCCAAATCCAGGACCCGTCGTCCGATTCGGTTCCGATCCAGTAAATATCAGGATTCTCAACCTCAATCAGACCCGTCAACTGCAGTTGAAAATGATCGTATACTATGCGGGGGTCAGATTTTCCCGATAAAGGAAATTTCAGATCATTTATATATTTTCGTTCTGTAGAATTCTTGCCGATTATGGTTAACCTGCCCGAGAAATTATTGGAACTATTTTGGGTATATCGATAGCCTATACGATTTATCCCGGAAGCCATCCAGGGGAGTATTTCAGAAAGCGACCAGAAGATAAAGGGGATGGTTATGCCCAGGATAATCGGTGTTTTCTTTTTCCCGAGCAGCTGAATGTTCATGATTGATCACCCAATTTGACTTTTAATATCTCTACATTTTTGCTTCGATAAACAAGTTGATCAACTTTTTTAAGCCTTTCAATGTCTGTTTTCTGTTCTTTCATAAAAGTAATTTCTTCCGGACCCAGGAAAATGTAATAGGCTTGATATTTTTGAAGAAAAATATGTTTTTCCTGGAGATCTGAAGATGAATAAAAATGTTTAATTTCCTCATTAAGGTTTCGGATAAAATTCATGGTTTCATACTTGTTTAGATGATTGAAATGACCCGAAATGACTTTTCGTTCTCCGATCCCTTCAACACAAACCAGAGAATATCTTGAGTCGGGGAGAATGACAAAGGTGCTGTTTCCATCAGTATAGGAGCGAATATATTCGCCGGCTGCATTTTGTTCGACATCAACAGCCCCTTCCCAGCCAGTCTCCAGGCGATGCAGGACTTGAAAATAAAAGGGGGGAATAATGATCGAGAAAACCAGCAGAATAAACAGTATTCGGGACCATCGGGGTATTTTTTTCAACATTCCCAATCCAATAGCGCTCGGTAAAGTTATATAGAGGCTGTTTTGATACAAAAAATGAGCCGTATGATTAACGACTCCTTGTCCGAAAAGGTTTAGAAAGGCAAAGAGGAAGGAAAAGGGCAAAAATCAGGTCCGGGCTTCGGGGGAAAAACAAAAGGCCAGCAAGGCAAAAGGAAGAACGACCCCGTTGACCTTAACATATTCCCTTATAGCTATCAGAATGCTGGCTGAGTCGGTATACCATTGATAAATGGGAATGTCGGGAGTTCCCGGTTTAACGTATAAATAAAAAGTCAAAAAGTAAGGCAAAAAGGTTAGGGCATATAATAACAGCCAGGAGCCATATTTTTTTCTCATCCACTGGAAAAGCACCATAAGGGAAAAACCGGCTAAAAAACTAAAATAAAAAACAGGATGAAAAAAAGGACTGATCGAACAGGCGCCAAGAGAGAACCAAAGATCTTTTTTCCTCCGTTCCTGCTGATAGCGAATTAAAAAAAAGAGGGACGTGAGAGGGGGTATGATGCTCGGCAGGATATACCAACCCCAAAGTAAGGAGTAGCCGGTCAGGGCCTGGGCTTCCTCCCAATGAAGATTAAAAAAATAACCCGGATGCCATCCCAGACCTTGAAATCCTCTCAGGACCCAATCGGATTGTTTTCCAAGGGCTAATAACGCTATAGCCCATAATCCCATCGAACTGTTTTTGGTGGCCTGAAAAAGAATCATATAAACTAGTCCCAAATAAACAAAACTTAAAAGGACCGGCATAAACTCCAAAACTTTCCAGACCGAAACCCCTCCAAGGCTATGAACCAGGGCAAAAAGGAACCAGAACCCCCATGATTGTTTCAACAGCAGGAAGGAGGCCTCCGGATTACTGGGGGGCATGTTTCTGGAAAGTTCCTTGATAATCCCGAAAAGGTAGGCCCAATCCTCCGAGTAGGGACCAAACTTGGTGATGTCCGAATAAATAAAAACCAGACTACAAATAAGGAGAAAAAGGGGGCCAAGGAAAAGGCTATGATTCTTCTCCGGGAACCTGATCGGTTCTCTGTCCCTCAGGGAGTATAGTAAAACCAATAGAAACAAATCGATGGACAAGGTGATAACATAGGGCGTTGCCCTGTGAAAAAGAATGCTCCCCGGCAAGGTGATCAAAGGAGATAGCAAGAAACTCAATCCTATGGAGCCTATGGCGGCGAACAGGGGATTCTTCCAGAGGGTCAACTTGGTTACAAGAAAATAACCGGGCAAAAAACAAATGAGCAGTAAAGAAGCCGCGAATCGAAGGGGCGGGATCAACAGACACAGGTTGACGGATAGAACGAGAATCAAATAAAATTTTCTTGAGTTAACTGGGATGATCATTCAATTTCCCTGATCCGGTGTTCGGATAAGTGCCCATTCTTTAAAACGGTCCTTTTTATTCAAGCCATCCATTTGCCCTATAGACAAGGTGATGCTTAGCTACCTTCCGGTGGTCCCAGTATCTCCAATTCCCCGATCGACCAGTAGTAGCTATTATTATTTTCCCTACAAACGATCTTCAAGTATCGGGCCTCAATAGGCAAAAAAATGTAAGCCGATGAAGTCCCACTGCCAATCAGATGGCTTCCGGTCCAGCGGAAGTGTTGATGAAAACGTCCCTTCTGGTCTATTTTTTGATAATGAAGTCCATCAAGGGAGTAGAACAAATCGAGATCATTGGCGATATCCTGGATATGCGGACCAGGATCAAGGATGAGGGCCGATATCTTTTGGATTTTTTTTAAATCACAATGAATAAACATTCCGGTTTCCCGGGGAGTCAGACTTGTCCACCTCGAATTTCTGTTCTTGTCGATCATGGATAGAGTATCTTTTTGATTATGGCTGGTGGTTAGGGCTGCTTCCCTGATATCAAGTTGTCTGGTAAAGGGCAAGGGATTTATTAAATGATGGAACAGCGTATATTCTCCAAAGGGTTGAACTTGATATTGCCATTGGTTCCGATTTAAAAAAGCTATTACTTCTGCCCGGTCTCTTTGGTGAATACTTAGAGCCTCAATCTGGTCCGGGGAATAACCCGGCCTTACCCTAAGGTCAGGATAAGCGCCATTATACCGGGGAGTGGCTCTGACCTCTCCCTGCGAGTATTTCATGATATTGGGGGAAAAGAACAGATCGGAAACCACACTTTTAATCCCTTGTTTTTTTAAAAAGGCCGTGATGGACTCCCAATCGATCGAGGAAACAGCCTGTTCCCCTGGTCGTGAAGTATATAAGAAAATTTCAGCCAGTTCCCAGGGCATTGGCGAGTGCCCGGTTTGCTTTATCCGAACATAACGGGCCCTCTGCCCGCGAAAGATAAATTGAAAAAAACCTTCCCAAACTTTATAACCCGGATGCGGTCCAGCCCAAAACAAGGTATTCGATATCTCTCTATCGGTCACAACCGTCCATCTTCGATTATCCAAGGAGGTCTCTATCCGGATATGAATGGGATAAGTATCCAACCAAGGGGGAACCAAGTCAACTCGAGCCAGCTCAATTTCTTTCTGTAAATCAAGGGAAATAAATTCATCGCCTTTTTGTACTCCATCGGTTGACCACTTTGTGGCCATGTTTCCATCTAATAAAAAACGAGACCATTGATGGTTGGGATGGGTTGAAATTAGAATTTTATCTCGGTCGATAGGGGTATATACATCTTCAGGGGCCTTAATGTTGTAAAAAAATATATGACCTGGTGATTGAAAAAATGAATAGCGGGTGTTTCCTAATGACCCAAGACCTTGTTTGAAAAGCTCGGCTTCTTTGGGGTCTTGGAAAATAAAGGCCGGATTAAGGCTGCCATCGACTGCCTGGGATCGAAGGGGATAGCGGCTGTCATAAAAATCGCTGAAGATCATTTTTCCTCGGGATATGAAGTTAAGAGGCCCTTCTTCAAAAAAATTAATATAGGCTTCCTTGATCCCCTTTTGCTCCAAGAAAGGGGGAAGACTTTTCCATCGAGTGTAGGACTCTCCAAGGAGGAATTCGTATCGAAAATAAAGCTGGTTTTTAAATCCCAGGAAATTTGTCCCTATATTGATGATGATTAAAAATAGAAATAACAGAAGTCTCAAATTAGGTGATCGCTTTCCGACCCAGGTTAAAACAATATCAAAAATTAAAGCCAGCCCTATGAGCATCGGAATATAATAACGATAGCTGACGTATCCAAAACGGCGGGCTTGAATATAACTATAGGCAAAGAGAGTTAATATAATGACCAGCCAAGCAAAAACCAGAACCAATTCCTCACGGGAAAACCTGCCCTTCCTACGCCTTAAAAATAAGAAGAAACTGAACAGCAGTAGAAAAATGATACAACCCCAGATAGTCAGGGAAATAAATTTAGGGAATATATCGTACCCAAGTAAGGTGTTCATGTTGGTTAGGGATTGTTTCATATCCTTAATAAAAGGGAGTAAAAGCGACCCGTTCAGTTTGGTCTGCCCGAAATTGAAGGTGGCATAACGTAAGGAGATGGTTTTTATCCAGAAGGGAAATCCGCCGGCTAAACATCCCAGAATAGATAACGGAAAGTTGCGGAAAATTCGGAAATCGTTTAACAGGATCATACATCCGCCAGCAATGATATAGGTCAGTGTTCCCGGATGCATCCATAATCCGAATCCGGAAGCCAGTCCCCATAAAAAGAAATTCAATCCATTCCTTCTTGGGGAAGTGATCACCCTGACGGCAAGATAAAAAACCAGGCTTCCACAAAATAAACCCCCCATGTGACCTGATGGGTGGATTGATCGAACACTTAGAACAAGAGGGGAAACAGTCAGCCAGCCCATAAGCGTCAATCCATTGCTGTCCCGGACCATTACCCGAAGTCCTCGCCAGAATAAAACCAGAGCCAGCAAGGTCAAAACCAAAACCGAAATACGCAGGATTAAAGTGCTGGGTGAGAAAATCAGGAAAAAGGGGACCGCAAAAATGGCCTCGAGGGGACCGAAATAGGCCTGTCCGTAAAAGAAAAGGGGGATTCCTTTACCATTGATGATATCCTGTGCCATAATCCCAAATACCGCTTCATCCATATTAAGCACATAATGGTATTTACTGAGATAAGGGACTCTTATGACAAGTCCAATAAAGATGATAAGGATAAGATAAAAAGAGGGTTTTTGGGGAAGATTTATTTTGGGACAAAAATTAAAAATTTTTTTCACAGTTTGAAGCCTCTTTTGCTGCTTTATCTGAAGGCAGGGGGGCAAGTCCAGCTATTCTTCAGAACCTCATCGAAAAACAGCTTTTCCTGATGTAGGCAAGGAAGGCTTTCTCAAAGTATCTGGTCCCATTAACTCTATAAGGATTTTCGGATAAATATCACACTGAAAAAAGAAAGTAAATGTTTCTATTCAGTTAAAACCAATATTGTGTTATTTCCCGGATCCAAGTAATAAATAATTATTCACAACTACTTATTTTTCATTTCTTATTATGGGGAAACGAGAAAGAATTATATTCCTAATCATTATAGGAGTGGCAACCCTTTCCCGGGGCCTGACCCTTTTGTGGTCCCTGTTCTCGGATTGGATGAAACCACTGTGGGTCGCATGAACCTCAGCGATATGGCTGGGGATTCCTCCTTTTTCACTTTATTCTTTTTTTTAATGCATTTCATAAACAAGTTTGATAACCTCTTATAATTTGACATCAATTGACCCCGCCTTTTGTTTTTAAATTAAAAAAAATGTTTATGGACCAGGGATTTAATGTTATTGAAATAAGTGAGCAATCAAAATGAAAAATCAAGTCTCAAAATCGTACACCTACCTGCTTTTCTTAATAATAGTAATAGGTTTAGTTTTCCGTTTATGGGGGATAATGTGGGGTCTGAATTCCACCACTGCCCTTCATCCTGATGAACAGGGAGATTGCACAATAATCTATCAAATGATCCAAGGTGATTTTTCACAGGTGGGTCTGGAAACTTGGTATTTTGTATATAATTATTGCATTGCTATCGTATATGTTGTTATTAATAAAATTGCTTTCTTGTTCGGCATTATCTTCAGTTTTTACAAGATTCAAACTGAAGTTGATCCTGATATGGTCCTCATCGGGAGAATTACTTCGGTTATTTTTAGTACATTAAATATATGGTTACTTTATTTTTTAGGGAAAAGAATATTTCAGAACAGACATATCGGGTTAATGGCCGCAGCCTTGTTTGCTGTAACCCCTCTATCGGTGGCCCAAGCCCATTATCTGGAAATGGATTCTCCTCTGGCGTTTATGGCTACATTAAGTTTCATGTTCTCTTATTTCATCCTCACCCATAAACGTTCCTTATTTTTTGCTCTCGGAGGGCTTTTTTTCGGTTTAACCTTTACCACTAAGCCTAATGGGATATTGACTTGCATTCCTTTCTTCATTTCTTTCTGTTACCTATTCTTTGATGAATCGTTTAAGAAAGTTCGGATATCTTTATTAAAACGAATACTATTATTTATAACGACCTCACTTGCAGGATTTGTCATTGGGGCCCCCGGTCTTTTTGTTAATTTCCCCAGTACGGTAGACAGGATCTTTGGTAAAACCTTGGAAATGGCTAAACAATCCCTTCCCTGGACAGGTTCTTGGATCGAGGGCCCTCAAGGGTCACGATTTGCCTGGGCTATTCAAACGCTGATGGATGGTTTTGGTGGCATACTGATTTTAATTACCATAATCGGGATCACATATCACTTGTTGCGAAAAAACAAAGAAGTTCTGATGATTTGTTCTTTCCCAATCGGTTATTTTTTTCTGGTGGGCTTGTGGGGAAGGCGGTTTGGGGAAAGAGATGTTGTGGTTATGATCCCCTTTTTGGCTTTGATGGCCGCCGCCTTTTTTTATAAATTCCTCCACTACTGGTATTCCTGGCGTTTTAAAAAAACAGTGATGACGATTCTATTTCTCGGTTTGTTGGTATGGCCCACCTGGAAGACTATTGAGATCGATTATTATTATTGGCTGGATGACAACAGAGATTTAGCAGAAAAATGGTTAAACCAAAATCTACCTTCTGAAAGTGTAGTTGCACTGGATGGGTATACCCCATATAGTATCAAATTTTCAAAAATCGATTTTGAGTATCTGAAGCCGATTGAATATTATAAAAATAACTGCGATTTCCTGGTAATTAGTTCCCTGGAGGGAGATAGATATTTCAGTCTCTGGACCCATAGGCCTATCAAACCGGAAGGGGAAAATTTATTATCGCTGCAACGTTACTTTACCTTGATCAAGGAATTTGATTTAAAACACCAAGAGACGGGAATTGAAAAAAACGGCAGCCTCAAGTTTCCCGACTTTCTTGATCCGGCCCTAAGAGTATATTCTACAAAGGCAGGTCCTATAAAACATAAAATATCATTTCCTGCGCTTATTGAAGATGCTGATAGTTCATATAAAGTAGTTTTTTTAAATCATCCTGAATATGAAAAAAGCAGCAGTATTTTTGTGGTAAAACCGTATTCTGAAGCGGTAAGAGTTTTAAGAACAACTAAAAAACTTAAACAAATCCAATTAATAGTATATAGTGAAAATCAGGCTAAAGTTAAAATCAAATGCGGGTCCGCCAAAAAGGAAAGGCAAATGGAATCGGGCCAAATTGAAATTCTTGAAATGGAACCCTCCCCGGCTTTCCCCTTCATTAAAAATATTTACCAACTTAAGGCTTTCTCTCAAAGCAAAGGAAATCTATATGTCAAATGGGTGGCCGATCCAGTGGAAATGGGCTTGAACCGGCTGCGATTCAAACAGCCTAAAAAGGCCGTTCAATTTTTTGAGACCTCCCGACAACAGGACCCTGAAAACCTGGAAAGTCTTGCCCTTTTAGGATCCGCCTGTTTTGCGGACGGCAAGAAGGTCGACGCTTTGAATTATTTCAAGTCTGTTGAAGAAAAGGATCCTTTCTTTTTGTCCAATTATTTTGCTTTGGCAAAAAGTACCTTAACCGGTGAGGCCTGGCTCAAACTTTTCTGCGATTTCACTGGGTTTTATCTGCCGTTGATTCAAATAAAATCAACTCATCATTATGTTTTACCGGATCAATGCACTTATTCGGAAAAGGTAAACAGGATTTCAAAAGAAGGTTTTATCGGCGAATATAATAGAGGAGATGATGGACTCCTTTATTTTAAGTTATGGAGCAGAGACGTTTTTCCTCAAGGCTTTTTTAATGTTCATTTTCGTTTATCGGCGGTATCATCGGCTGCCGGAGTTGGTCCCGCATTACGGGTTGATATTTTAAAACATACTCCCCAAGGCTTTTTTCAAATAGCGGAGAAAGTGATTGACAATAATGAAATTCAAAAGTCCAACGGAGGCCTTCAAAATATCTCTTTTAATATTACCAATGATCCCAGAGTGGGCCAGTTTGAATTCCGGGTTTTTTCTTTCCATAAGGAAGTCCAATTCATCATAAAACAAGTTGATATTTATTTGGACCTCAAAAAAGCAATGGAAGAAAATATGAAGCAAATTCTTTCCGCCATGGCCAGCACTTATCAGGCGCATGCCGATTATAAATCGGCAATAGATTTATTTCAAAAATTATTCAACCTTAGCCCGGACTATAATGATGTTGGTTGGAATTTGGGAAACCTATTAATACAAACCGGGCATCACCGGGACGGCATGGTTTTTTTAAAAAAATATGAAGCGTTAAATCAAAACAACCCATCCAAACTGAAAACCTTATATGACCGTTATCAAAAAATAAATGAACCGGTTGCCGCAGAAGTTGTTAAGAAGAGAATCGACAATCTTCCTTTCCCCCAAACGGCCAGTCGAGCCGTTTTTTCCGGCAAAATTCAATTGATGGGATATTCTCTCGAACAAACAAAGGGCAAAGGGGGCGACATCCTCAAAGGGTCCCTTTTTTGGAAGGGGCTTGAAAAAATGGATCTGGATTATGATGTTTTCCTCCACGTTTTAAAAAACGACCAAATGCTCTTTCAAGGGCATCTTTTAATTCAGGAAGGTGAAAAAACCTTAGATTCCCTTATTCCCGGAGAAATCATTAAGAAAGATTTTCAAATAAAAATTCCGGCCGACATTACCGCCGGTACCTATAAAATATACCTTGGTCTCTGGGATTCCAGGTATTCCGAAAGGCGGTTGAAAATTTCTTATCCGAGCCCCTATTCCTTCAAGGACAAATTTTTGTTGACGACTATTACGATTGATTAGATCAGGTTCTTATTATATTAAAGTACCTAGAGCGTGATTCGGGGAAAGCCGGATCAGGGTTTATTCTATATTCCAGACGTACCCCCGGACCGGATTCCAGACTTGTCGAGGTAACGAAATTGGGAGATTTGAAAAAAGCGCAGACCGATTATTCCATGATGTCGACTAACCGCCCGGTGAGATACCCGGCTGATTTAAATACCCTAAAGAATATTTCAGGAATCCTGTTATGCCTAAGTTAAGCATTGTCATCCCGGTTTTTAATGAAGAAGCGGTTATTGGGGAGGTCTTAAACGAATTGATTTCTGTCGTCCAGGGGAAAGATTGGGAAATTATTGTCGTGGATGATGGTTCTTTGGATAATTCGGCAGCGATCATTTTGCAGTTTAGCGTTAGATTAATCCGGAATCCGGTTAACAAAGGATATGGGGCGTCCTTAAAGTGCGGCATTAAAGAAGCCAAGGCCGATCAGGTATTGATTATGGACGGGGACGGCCAGCATGATCCGTCTGAAATAGAACCTCTCCTACAGTATATGGATAATTATGATCTGGTTGTCGGTTCACGTAATCAGATCATTCACAGCAGTCTGTGGAGAATGCCCGGAAAATGGCTTTTGGGTTTTCTGGCCAATTACTTGACCCGACAAAAGATTCCAGATATTAATTCGGGGTTCCGGGTATATAAAAAGGAGATTATTTTAAAATATTTGTCGATCTGTCCGGACCGTTTCTCCTTTTCCATGACCAGTCTTCTCGCTTTTTTAAGTGATAATTATAACGTAAAATTTATGGACATCAAAATAAGGAAAAGGATCGGTAAGAGCTCGGTGACCGTTAAAACCGGGTTTGAATCTTTGTTGTCGGTTCTCAGAATCATAACGTTGTTTAATCCCTTACGGATATTCATCCCCGTCAGTTTTGTTCTTGCTTCCATAGGAATTTTATTTTATTTGTTTACCTATTTTTTATTGAACAGAGGATCGGTATCCGCATTAATTATTTTTTTAATCGGCATACTCATTTTCTTTTTTGGACTCGTTTCTGATCAAATCGCCAAATTAAGAAGAGAACTCCTAAAATAAAAAAGGTCCAAGAAAGTGTCGGACATGAAAGTACTTCTTATCAATCCTCCGGATTTCCATATGATTAAAACCAATTTCCCCGATGAACTGGAAGGGGAGGAAAAAGCCGGTTACAACCCCCCCTTGGGATTATTATATGTGGCCTCTTATGCTCTGAGTCATACCGATTTTGAGATTGAAGTTTTAGACACTCAGGTGGAGGAATTGACTTATGCGGACATAGAAAAAGAGATCGTTAGAAGAAATCCGGATGTGGTCGGCATTCAGACCATGACGTTCACCTTGATCGACGTGATGATGGTCGCCAGAATTGTTAAAAAGGCTGATCCGAAGACGATCATTGTTTTAGGCGGCCCTCATGTCAACATATACCCGGAAGAGAGTATCGAGCAGGTTGAGATCGACTTTCTTATTTTAGGAGAGGGGGAGGTCCCTTTTACCGAATTATTAAATGGCTTGAATCGGAATGACGATCTTTCCCTTATCAAAGGATTGGTTTTCAAGAAAGATGGAAAGCTCGTTAATACGGGCTCCAGACCTTTGATCGATAATTTAGATGAGTTGCCTCATCCAGCTAGGAGCTTGGTTCCCGTCGAAAAATATTGGTCCGTTCTGGCCCGGAGTAATCCGGTTACGACCATCATGACCAGCCGAGGGTGTCCCTACAAATGTATCTTTTGCGACCGGCCGCACCTGGGCAAGAGTTTTAGGTTTCGTTCCGCCAAAAATGTGGTTGATGAGATGGAAGAATGCATTCAAATGGGGATCGCAGAGTTTATTTTATATGATGACACCTTCACCGTCAATCGTCAAAGGGTATTGGATATCTGTGCGGAAATCGTATCCAGAAAATTAAAAATTTTCTGGGATGTCCGGGCCCGGGTTAATCTGATCGATCTGGAGATGATGGAAAAAATGAAATCCGCCGGCTGCGACCGCATCCATTTCGGGGTGGAATCTGGAAACAATGAGATATTAAAGGTTTTAAAAAAAGGCATTACTCTGAATCAGGTAGAAACTGCTTTTCAAGCCGCCAGGAAAGCCGGCCTGACAACCTTGGCCTATTTCATGTTGGGTAATCCTTTTGAAACCAGGGAGCAGATTTTGGAAACGATCGGATTTAGCAGGAAGATCAGGCCGGATTTTGTTCACATTTCTCTGACCTCCCCTTTCCCGGCTACGGAGTTATACAAATTAGGATTAGAACGAGGAATTATCAAACGAGATTATTGGAAGGAATTTGCCGAAAACCCCAGTGCCGATTTTTTGCCTCCTCTTTGGGAAGAAAATCTAAATCGAGACGAATTGTTTGAAATGCTCCGGTTGGCCTACAAAAAATTTTATTTCAGGCCGACCTATATCTTTCAGCAGATTTTAAAGACCGGATCCTGGAATGAATTTAAACGAAAGGCAAAAGCAGGTTTGAAAATGTTTAAAATTTGACGGCTGGGTTACTTCTTTTAAACTTGTCAAGATCGATGGACTCGTAAAAAGTCGTTAAGGCCGTTACCCCGGCGAAAGCCAGGAACCATCCCGCCAACGGGACTGGATTCCGGTCTTCTCCGGAAAAACTCCAAGAGGAATTTTCTAACTTTTTACGAATTCATCCATATTATTCCATGAGAAAATTTCACTATTTACTCGGGTTGGCCGTCAGTGCCGTTTTTGTCTTTCTGTTCCTCCGAAATATTCACCCTCAGGAACTATTCCAGGCCCTGGCGGAGGCCGACTATTGGTATGTCATTCCCTTGTTTTTTGCCAATGTGCTGGCTCTTTTTTTTCGGTCTTTCCGTTGGAAATATTTGCTTTCTCCGATTAAAAAAATTCCCTTATTAAGTTTGCTTCCCGCCGCTTTTATTGGATTTATGGCCAATATCATTTTACCGGCACGCTTTGGGGAATTGGTCCGTGCCTATATCATCGGCAAAAAAGAAAAGATCAGCAAATCCTCTTCATTTGCCACCATTATCGTCGAACGCCTCTTTGACGGATTTATAGTTATTCTTCTTTTTTCTCTGACCCTACTCTTTTTCCCCTATGTCAAGATGGGCCATGAGGGTCTCAGCTTGAAAGGGATCAGGGTGGGCGGTTATCTTTTTATGTTTTTTTGTAGTAGTCTGCTTTTTTTTCTAATAATACTAAAAATTAAAACCGTATCCATTAATAATATCCTTAAAAAAATCCTCTCGCCTTTGCCCTCTTCGGTTATTGAAAAGATTATAAAAATGATAACCTCTTTTTCTGAAGGACTTTCGATTTTGAACAATTATAAGGAAATCGGGATCGTAATGTTGAGCTCTTTGGTGATATGGAGTATCTATGTCCTGGTGACTTATATTCTATTCTCAGCCTTCAATCTTCAGCTCCCATTGATGGCCGCGGTTTTTATTCAAGCCGTTCTGGCTCTTGGTGTCGCTCTTCCTTCGGCACCGGCCTATGTTGGCACTTTTCATCTGGCCTGTGCTTTAGGTCTTATGGCTCTTGGAATTCCTTCCCAATATGCCCAAAGTTATGCCATTATTCTTTGGTTTATTGATATTTTTCCCGCAATTCTGTTAGGATTGATCTATTTGTGGAGTGAGGGATTGAATCTGAAGAAAATTAAAGTTGAAAGTTCTGCACTGGATTAGCTTGAGCATTTTTCATCAGATCAAAACCATAACCTTTTTTCCTAAGATCCTCGATCACAAAGCCAAAGAGACTGAAACCCTGGTCAACATTCCTTCGATAAAAGAAATTCCAAGCACCCTGCAGTTTATCAGCATGTTCTGTTTGAATAATATCATGCAGATGAAAGACGAATACGATGACCGGCAGCAGCGGTAAAAATGAAAAAAGAAATTTTGTAACTGTTGGTCCCAGCAGGCGGAGATGTCCTAAACCCATAGGAATGCCGGTAAAGGGGAAAACCGAACAAGGAATTTCCCATAAGTTGTACTCGTCCAGGTAATAAGGTCCTTTGGGCATTTTTCTGTTGTTAAAAACCCCGGGCCGGATGGTGGGTATGATACTGGAATCGTATTGAAAGCGGTGTTTTTTAAGACATTCAAAATCTACCTTGGAAATTTTTCCTTGTGGTCCCCGGTAGCCCAAAGGGGGCACTCCCATAAAATCCTTGTAGGCTGATACGGCCTTTTCAATTTCCTCGGAATAATCATTCAAAAGATTGGGATGAGAGTAGGAATGGAGGGCAAACTCTATCGTTTTTATTTCCTCCTGAATTAATTGGAGTTCCCTCCTTTTTTCTTCAAAGAGTCGGCCGGTAATAAATAAGGTTAACGGAACGTTTTGATTATTGATAAAATTTATCAACTTGCGAATATTTTTTTCGTTAATAGTATCAAAGACCGGTCCGATACGTCCTCCGCAGTCATTTTCCAGGTCCATGGTTAGAAAACAAATTTTGGGACCCCCCGGATGTTTATCCATGATCAGATGTTAATCATCCCTGCCGTCCAGGTACCAGATCCGCAAGCGCCCGTTTTCATCCACTTCCGCCGAGGAAGGCAAAACCCAAGAAGGATTCCAGGTCTTTCTTTCCTTATCTAAATATTGACTTTGCAATAAAAGGGAGTTGTGGGTCGGGTCTTTTTGGAGGATTGTATTTTCATAAAAGGTAATTTTGCCGATATCGGTCATGGCGGCAAACATCGGTTTGGCCCGTCCTGAAATATGGCCGCTGTTGACTAAGGCATTGGTCAACCGGAGTCCTTTTTCCACGGAGGTTCTCATATGACTCATGCCCCGCAAGGGGATACAATGAAAAAGATAATGGGCTTCAATACCTAAATCTCTTATGGCATCGTAAAGATCAATGAGCACGGGAAGGTCGTCATTCACCTCTTTCAATAAAACATTTTGGCTGTAGATCACCACGCCCATATTCCGGAAGGTCTTAATAATATCAACGGTTTCCGGGAAAGACAGTTCCACCGGATGATTGATCTGTGTGGCTAATTCAAATCGAACGCCTTCCCGTTTCTGAAAAATTCTATAGACTGTATTGGTGATTCGGCTCGGGGCTTGTTGGGGAAGCCGAGTGGCAATTCGCATGATTTTGATGTTGGGCGCGAATTCAACCAGGGCGTCAACCAGAAAGGCCAGACGATTGGGAATAATTAAGGGGTCTCCCCCGGTAATCAGAACTTCATGAAGGACGGCTTTTCGTTCTTGGGACCCACAAAATTTGGCTACTCCCAAGAGCTCTTCTTCGGACAGCGTGTAAGGCGTTTTATAATTGGCCCGCAGACAATACCGGCAGTGGGCCGCGCAGATCATGGTCGGTTCAATGACCAACCCCCGACGATAAAGGCGTTCGAGACCGGGTATGGGTTTATCGTCAACCACAAAATCCGTATGGGCATCATAATGCCTGTCCCGTTCATCTTGATAGACAATGTTTTCAAGAGGGACTTGCAGATATTGTCTGGCCAAACCGAGATAGTGGGAAGAATTCTCCCCATATTGACTTCGCAGTTCATCCAACTTTCTTTTGATGAAAGGGGATACCAATTCTTTGAAAGGAATGGGTTTGATGGGGGTATTCATAATCTCTCGTTGTTGATTGATCTTTATTTTTTTATCCAATGTGCCGGATTCCCGATGTAAACCCCGGGGGATTGCAGATCATTCACTACTACGCTGCCCATGCCCACCGTTACATTAGAACCTATCGCAATATTGTTCCTTATGGATACGTTGGGCATGATCCAGCAGTTGGAACCAATATGAACATTTTCACTGATGATCGTACCGGCTGTTATCATAGTGTTTTTCTCAATCCGGCATCCGTTTCCAATGTGGACCAAGTCATCGATTTTGACATTATCCTCGATTATGGTATCCTTGAAAGCCGACCGCTCAATGGTGGTATTGGATCCGATCCAAACCGCATCACCGATAATGATCTGTCCGAACTGCGGGAAATGTATCGGTTTGTTATTTTCGTCAAATACAAATCCGTATCCCTCGCTTCCGATTACCGCCCGGTCTTTAATTAAGCAGTTTTTCCCGATTTTAGCCTTGCCGGCGATTACAACGCCGGACAAAATCTCACTCCCGTTGTCAATGACGGCCTGTGAACCGATGAGACAATATTCACCAATGGTCACGTTAGTTCCAATGGAGGCCTGCGGCGATACTATGGCGGTTTTATGGATAACGGGCAGGTTTTGCTCAATAAAAAATTCCCTTAAAACCCGGACAAAAGACAGCTTGGGACGATCGGTTGCAAGGACAGCCCCGTTTTTAACAGGGAATAGGCTGTCGGCAATAATCAGGACCGCCTGATGTTTATCGATTTTAGCCTGCACCTCAGGATTCATGGCTTCAAGGTAGATCATAGCATGATCAGACAGATCATCAATCGTTGCCGGTTTTTTGATGATAAAATCTTCCCCCTTGAAACTGGAATTTAGAAATTGGGCTATCTCTGAAACATAAACTTCCTGTTCTCGTATTTCGTCCATGGTATTTCCTTAAAGGATTCTTTGTAGGCGTTTGGTCTTGTTTTCCGTCCTGGGCAAAGTTCCTTCGGCAATCAGTTCGATTTCCGGGCGAACGGCCAGATGGGCCACAAAGGCCGATTGCAGCTTGGACCTGAAGTCCCTTGGCTCCGACATTTCAGGACGAACCTCCGCACGGACCACAAACCGATCAATGGGGTCGATTTTATTGATCAGTATAACATATTGGCCGTTCAGATAGTCAAGGTTTTCATTGATTATTTTTTGAATGCCTGTGGGAAAGACATTAATACCTTTAATAATTATCATATCATCGTTGCGGCCAATTACTTTAAATCGAAAACTACCCCGCCCGCAGAGACACCGGTCTGTAGAAAGGATTTCAATAAGATCATGGGTTCGATAACGAATAAGCGGCTGGGCCTGCTTGACAAGATTAGTCAAAACCAATTCTCCCACCGCCCCTGAGGTAATAGGGATATCTTTTGCACTGGTCATGTCGATCAAGGTTGGATAGAGGACCCCCTGGCCCATAAAGTGAAGGCCGGCCCGTTCATGACATTCGGCGCCGAACATGCTTAGAACCTCCGCACTTCCATAATTCGCATTCATGGCTTTAAACCCCCAGATTTTTTCAATCTGCCGCCTAAAGTTAGAATCCTGGATTCCGGCTTCTCCTCCAAAAAGGCCGAGTTGCAGGCCCAACTCGATCGGTGCTAGGCCAAAATCCTGGTTAAGCACCTCCTGCAGTTTGGTCAGATAGGACGGTGTGGCGTGCAGGGCCTGGGGACGAATCCGAAGGATGGTTTCAATGAGCAATCTTGAATTTCCCACACCAAAGGGGATTACCGCAGCGCCGAGATGCTCCAAGCTCCCATGGTCGGTATACCCTCCGGCCCACATGCAATAGTTCATGCAATGGATGACCGTATGATGGCGGCGTAAACCGGAGGCATAAAAACAGCGTGCGCCGCATTCATAGGTGTTCATGACGTCTTTTGAGGTAAGAATTAACAATAAGGGTTCACTGGTTGTGCCTGAGGTCCTGTTGATCCTTTGTATCTTTGATTCCCGGACGGGAAGGTTGCTGCCGAAAGGGGGAAATTGTTGTTGATCGGCAAGTAATTCCGATTTGTCGGTAAAGGGGAGAGTCGCATATAAATCCAGAATAGTTCGTTTGTCCGGAATCTTTAAGTCGACCAATTTTTTTCTATAAAAAGGGGAACCTATTTTTGCTCGGTTCAACTGATGAACCAATAACTCCGGAATCATCTCCGAAGTCAATTCTTGATGAGAAAAAAGCTCAATCGGATTCCAAATGATGCCCGAATAAGGTTTTTTCATGATTATTTTCCTTGAGGGGGCCAGTTAAACCGCTCCCGACGTTCCTGCAGCAAGGCTTCAAATTCATCGGCCGGGATGTACGGACGGAGTTTTTCGCTTAAATCGGAAATAGGTTTGGCCGGGTTGCCGGCGGCAAAAGTCATCGGCGGAATATCTCTGGTGACAACCGCTCCATTGCCAACGACGGTATAATTCCCGATGGTTACCCCTGGTTGAATAATCACATGCAGATTACAGTCTACTCCGCGACCGATATGGACGGGCTTGACCGTTCGAGGAAATAGTTGAGCCAGGGGTGTGTTCATGGGGATACTGTGATGGGCGGAAATTGAACAACCACTTCCTATACCGGAATGATCTCCAATGGTAATCTTAGATGGAAACACATAATCAAAATCAATGTTATGACCAAGGTAAACATCTTTACCGATACAAACGCCACGCCAGCGGGTTAAGAGAACTCTTAAACCGACAATCGGACAGAAAAACGTCAGTCTGGCCAGGATGAAGCGGAAAAGGTAGAGAAAACGAAACTGTATCCTATTCCAAAAAGTATTCTTCTTTCCGTAAAATCGGAGAATGTCATCCAGTTCCCTGTTTGGATTAATGCTCATGATGGTAATTCCTTAAGAATGATTCAGTTCTTAGAGAAATAAATATTCCTCGAAGTTCCTTCTCCTGCGCACCATTTCATTTTGATATGGAGGGGAAGGAGGTGGATACTATTTCACTCTCCAAGAGTCCCCTATGATAAGTCTTAACCCCTCCTGATAAACCACAATAAGGTGTCCATTGACATATTTATTCAATTTGGTCAATCAAATATTCCCCCCTTTTAATCACAAGAAGGTTTTTCATGGCGGATCCGGTTTCGGATAAATAGGCCACAGAAAGTAATAATGAGCATCAATAGGCTGAAACAGCTAATGGCCAACCCGTAATAAAATGGGTAGAAATGGAACGAAAATTCTACTTGATGATTTCCCCTGGGCACATATAGGCCTCTGAGGCCGTAATCGGCTTTTAAGATGGGCATGACTCTTTGATCAATCATAGCTTTCCAATAAGGGCTATAAGTATCACTAAGGATTAAAAATTTATCGACCCTGGCCTTTGTGGTAATTTTTATCTTGCCGGAAGAATAATGATTTATTTCAGCTTCCTGGGTTGAAAAACCGGAATCCACCGGTTCAAGATAGTCCGGAGGCAAGTGGTTCAATAAAACATGATCCCGGGGATCCAACTGTTCCAGGTTTTTCAACAATACTTTTTCTTCGGGAATGACTTTGGCCCTGCTGATCATAAAAATTCTTGGAAGGCAAAATTTATTATTATAAATATTCGGGGCGATCCATTGAAACCGTTCTTTTATTATCTCCGGGTATATTGCATCGATCTCCAAATTATTAATTAACATTTTTTTAATTATCAGGCTCCCTTGATCGCCGAGGTATTCAAAGCGGATTTTTGAAATCTCTATCGGGACTGAGAAGGTCGTTTTAAAAATATAAGCATGCCCCTGGTAGCCTTCATGGGAGATCTCCCAGGATTCGGCAACCTGGGCTTTTTGATGAAAACACCGCAAACCGGGGCGGTCAATGGCCCACTCTGCCGTTTCTATGCCGGCTCGAATAGATATTGGTCGGATGGAGCCGTCCTTTTTTTGAAAATGAATCCTGGCGACGGTTTGCCCTTGAGGGATAGAGGTGGAATTCGCTAAGGAAGTATATAAAATCAGACTGGATATTTTTATCGGATAGTTCAGGAAAAATTCCTTATCCTCACCGGTCCCCCCGATCTTGAATTCCTTCGGCCCGGTATTCATTTTTAGCTTGGAACCGATGTAATACCTCACATTTATAAGATCCAGCAGCGCAGGGTTTTTGTTAATGAGAAAATAGATCCCCAGATATTCTTGAGGAACAATCGTCCCAATATAACCCACCCAGTTATCTGCGTCATAATCGGAGATACCTTCCCGGGATAAAGACAACGGAGATAATTGTTTTTCTCGATTGCTGATCCTGAAAGGAGAGGCCCCTTTTTTTATCTCCTTGATGATTGTTTGGGCCTGAGGAGAAATAAGGGCCGGATCGGTTGGTGATCCGCCGCCTTCAATTCGGCCCAAGAAGAGCAAATCGATGCTAATCAAAACAACCATGAAAATTTTTAATAAAAGGGTGGAACGGTTTTGGTTCCTTCGGGAGATCAAACAATAGGAGGCCCCCCAGAGGAATAAAAACCAAAAAAAACCTTTCCGTAATAATCCCCAAGGGCCGGAAGAAAGTTTTGTTGATTCGAGAGAAGGCAAGTAAAAGAACTCTAAATAAGAAAAGATAATAAGGCCTAATCCCAAAAAAAGAAAAAGGAAGCCCTTAAGAGATTCCTTTATTCTGGTCGGTTGTTCACGATTATTTTGATCGAGAAAGAATTGAAATCCGAAGCCGGCCAAAACGGCCAGCGGAAAGATGATCAAGGCATTAAACCGGCTCGGGATACGGAATTGGTTAAGACCGGGAAGGAAATGATAAAGGATTTTATATAAGGGAGTGAGTTCACCCAGAGAGGCGATAAAGGCAAAAAAAGCAACCAATGCAAAAAAAATGACCCTTTTATCTCTCATTTGAAAAATACTCCAGATAGCAAAGAGTAAGGGCAGGACGCCTATGTATCCGTATTGCTCCCCAATATCAAAAGCCGCCCATTGGGTATAATCCGGGATGAGGAAATGAATCAGATTGAAAAGCGGAAAGGGAAGCTGGGCCTTCCATTCGAAAGGAAAAGATGCATGATGGGTATTCAGGCTGGTGAAAACAACAGGAAACAGTTGAATCGCTGAGATTCCCAGGCAAAAGATACCCATGATCATGAAATAAGAGGCGTCCACGGTCATGTTTCTCCAATTTTTTTCTTGTATTCCCAGGTAGACCCTTAAAAGGAAATAAAAGGCTAAAAATAAGATGATAAAATAAAAAAAATTGGCATGACCGGCCAGGAAAGATACAGCCAGAATTAGTCCAGCCACCATAGCCCAGATGGCATTACGGTGATGAAGGGCTTTGTCTAAAAAATAAAGGATTAAAGGAAACCAGATATAGGTTTGTATTACATTTCGATGATAGGCATGTCCAAGCAAAAAACCTCCCAGTATAAAACAAATGGAGCTTGTCAGAGCAGGGAAACGGGAAAGGCCTAATTGGCGGGTATAGATAAAAGTAAATAGACCACCCAACCAAAAATGCAAAGCATGAATTAATGCGAGTCGATAAGGGACAAAATAATCTTGACCCAGAATCCCCATAAGCAAATCTATCGGGTAAAAAACTCCATAATCTGCAGCCAGATAAGGCATTCCGGTGGCAATATGGCTATCCCAAAGGATCAGGATTCCTTTCTTTAAGTTGTGGTAAAAATAGTCCCGCATCGGGGTGACTTCAAGAAAGTCGCCCGCCCAATAGAACTCACCATAGGGATTTAAATAGTCCCAGAACTTAAAAATGACCAAGAGTGCCAGGAAAAGATGAGAAGATAGATCCTTTATCCATTCCTCTTTACTAAATTTGAAATAATTGAAAAAAGTTACGGTCTGCCAATTCATTTTGGCCTTATGAGGGGAGAAAGAGATATTCCCTGAAGAGTCTTTGCGTAAAGAATTATAAAATAAGGACCTGAGGAGATCAAGCAGAAAATGAGGTTTTTGAATGATCTTCAACTTTATCATATGGAGAGAGAAAATTTAAAACTCTTTGATAAGCTTTACGAAAAAATTATTGACCCTTTGATCGTATGGTTTTGGGAAAAATCTGTATTGTGTCAAAAATAAGGGCCCCCTGGCCGGAGACCTTCAGGCGGACATCAACCGAAACTGGTTTTTCGACCTTAATAATATGGCTTAAGGTGAAGGATGGTTTTTTTTCGATCGGAAGGGACCTTTCTTCAATTTTATGGCCAGTGAATCCAATGATGAAATCGGCAATTGCCTTAGTCGAATTTTCAGCATCTCCTTTGAACACGATCTGATAACTGCCTTTTTTTAAAGGAATATTGGTCAACTTGACGACCTCTAAAGGTGTTTTTTCCAAGTTCACTTTTACTCGGTAATGGTGCATCTTTGATTTTAAGGGTTCAGGGGAACCGATAATCACAAAGGGATAGGCGGGTGTTTCTTTAAAATGCACCAGACCAAAGTAGTGCCTGAAGTGAATCGGCAGCCAATCACAATAATCCCAGATTCTTTCATTACGGTAATAGTCCACATCGGGAAAGACATTCCATTGCCCCTGTTCATGTATGAAAAAAAAACCGGGGAGGGTGATAGCTATAGAGATGAAAGTAAGTGTCCAACCGACCAGTCGTGTCCAAGGCTTTTTGAATTCGACGAACCAATAAATACTGAAAAAAACGAGGATGGGGACCACTTCACTGGCAAAGCGCGGGGCCACACAATAGCCCCCATGCCAATGCCCATATTTGGCATGGACCAGAAAAAAGAGCACAGCGGCCAGGCCGAAGGAAATGGCTATAACCGAACGTTTGACCCATAATATTCCCCCTCCTATAATCCCCAAGATCAGAAAGGGAGAAAAGACCAGAAGCCCTCGGTTGGGGGAAAAAAGGGAACCCATTACTCCTTCGAGTAGTGGGGTAGCAAAATCATTTCCGGATGCCTGATATCCGTAACCCCCCAGGAGGGAATGATAAAGTCCCAGGTTGACCCACAGGGTTAAACTAATTCCTGGAAGGGACCATAAAAAAAAACGTAAAATCATTTTGGGCTGGAGGAGGGCAACAGAGGCCAAACCTGCCAGATAGAATAACACCGTTTGGGTACGCATAACGGGAAGGAATGCCAGTGGTAAGGCTGCCAATGGAAAAAACCGAGGATCTCCTTGTTGACCTCTAACCAGAAAAAAGATACCCACGCAGATAAGAAGAACCGCCGGGCCGTGCTGCCATAAAGCGGCGGCAGATATTGTAATCTGAGTTGTGCCGAAAGCAAACCCTGATGCCAAAAGTAGGCTTAGCCATCGTTTCCGACTTACTAGATAAATCAATTGAAACATGATTGCGGCCGACAGGGCGGTCACCCAGACAGCTGTAACTTTCTGGTTCCAACCTATAGCACTAAACATCGGGGTCGGGGTTAATAAATAATTAATTAAAGTCGTAGGTATACCCAAAAAGGCCGGGCCAATTGGAAAAACTGGGGCAAAATAATCGCCTACCTGAATTAGGCCCCAACTCCCGTGCTGGATGACATACTCTTTTGAGAAAGAAAAGCCTTCCCCTTGAATTATTCGCCATGGAAGCAGGCTATTATAGGTAGTGTCCCCACCCCAAATGGAATAACCATTGGCAAGGTAAATAATCAAACATGGTAAAAAGATGAGCAAAATTGATGATCGAAATAAATGCTTGTTTGGGGAAAACCAATCTTTTCTTTTCCAATAAAGCAAAAAGGCCAGAAAAAGATAAGCCATCCCGGCATATTCAGCAGTAATGATAAATTGAGGTTGGTAAATCAATCCTAAAACAAATAGATTCAAAGGAAGCCCTACGCCCAAGGTCGTTCCGATCAGGATACCAAAATTCACTACAATTAAAGAAACTATCATAGGCACGAAAAGTTTTTCTTGAAAGAGCCGACTGGTCAGGGCCAACAACAGGTAACCGGGAAGACAGGTGATTAATAATGTTTCCCAGGAAAGTAAAAGGTGTCTACTTCCCAGGAGTAGTGCTCCGGCTAAAATCATTATGATCCAGGGGAAAAATATGGGTACCCATAGCTGCCATTGATTTAGGCGTCGAACACCCCGATACCAAAAAAGGATCAATCCCGGTATAGGTAAAAAGGAGACGATCAAAGTTAAGAGTATCGAAGTCCGCACAGGGAGTGGCGGAACCGGATAGGGGGTAAGAAGAATTGCCAGACGTGGAGTGCCTGTATTTATGGCTGAATAATTACGTAGGCTGTATTTTTGGATAACCAGGGCTTGATTGGTGGGGTTGAATATGGTCACTCCGGGGGGAGGACTTGTATTGGTTTGGAGCCGGAATATGGTTTTTTCTTTATTGTACCGGATCGGCCTTTCTCCGGTTTTCTTGGGTTGGACTTCCGCCCTAAGATCTCCAAGACCATGAATCGATTCATGTCTGAGAATGAGATCAAACCGGGTCCACCACCCCGGTATCAGAGAAGTATCCAGATGTATCGACTTGCCTGTGAGCATTACTTGGCCTGGGCCGTCTATATTCCTGGCCATATCCATAGGCCCCGTGAAGAACAAAGATAAAGGAACCATGGCTGAAATCGTCAGCAAACACCAGAACAGGAATTTTTTCTCCATATCAGAATGTTAAGTCATTTAGGATAGGTAGCAGTCAGGATTTAAAGGTGGAAAGAGTATAAAATAAAGAGGGAACAAAGGGCAAGGAGAAAGAACGGTTGGAAAAATTAGATAAATAGGGAAAACGCTGCCCGAAGGAATCCTTTCTGCAGACCTTTCTCGTTAGAATAGAACAGAAGATCGTATTGTATTAACCTACACCTAAGAGAACCTAAAATAAAATCATCCAGAGAAATTTTTTGTTCATAGCGGTCTATTAATCTAATATCCTAAAATTAAGAAATTAAGAACGGTTGGTCAGATTGCTATTGAATAATTTTTGTGGTGATAGAAGTCTTTTTGACCCTTAAAAGGGGATCAGGAAGGGGCTGAGGAACCGGTAATAAGTTGTTTTGTTTGACCCATAGGCAACAGGTGGGTGCCATTCCAATAAAAAGACCCGAAACGTCCTTCTCCTTTGATCTTCCCCGGCCCTGAAACTTTTATTCCATAGCAAAGGATATGATCTCGAAAGTTTTTAACTGAATAAGTAACATGGATTGTATCCAAGGCTCGGATAAAAGAAGGTTGGTTTTCTCTGGCGACCACAAAGGCCGGTCTAAGGGAAAAATCCACAACTTTTTTTAACCGATTTAAATAAGGAAAGGCACCATTATATCCTCCCAGGCCTGAATCCTCTCCAAAGGTGAGGTCATAGTCTTCCTGAAGGCATTTTATCGTGCCTTGTGTGTGATGGGTGATTTGGGCGGATAGTCCAAAGTCGGCGTAGACATATTCTATTTTTTCTTTCGATAAGAATGAAATCAGTTCTTCCGCGGAGACGGGTTTTGATTCAGGCCGCTCGTGGGTTTGATAAACGAATATTTCCCCGAGGGACCAGGCCTGAGGGGCCGGACCAGTCAGAGTGACCCTGATAAATCGGGCCTCCTGGGGACAGAAATTGATTTCTATCCGACCATCTTTTAATTTCCAGAAGGGACGTCCCCCGGACCAAAACAGATAGGTCCAATTGTTTTTAACAGAGGCGACTTTCTTCCAATCCCCCTCCTTGGCGGATATTTCTATCCGATAAAAGGCCGGAAAATCCCTTTCCTTCCCTTTGCCGCACCCAAAGACAACCCGTTTTATTTGGTAAACCCTGCCCAGATCGATTTGATAAAACATCCCTGATTGTTGCGGGGCGGATGATGTCCAAAAGGAGGATATATTGCGGTCAAAAGCCAGACCTTTCGAGTCCGGGCTACTATTGCTTTTCCCTTTCCAGCCATCAGGCAGAATTTCCAGACCATCCGATACCGGGGGGTGAAAATCGTAATAAAGGACATAGCCTTTTATTTTTTCCTGTGACGAAAAAACTTCTTTTTTATACGAGCCCCCGGCGGCCTTAAACATTTCTTCAAAGCTTTGGCGGTATTTCCCTTCCAGGACGAAGAACGGGTTGAGAAGGGCATCGGCCCTTAAGGTGTAGAGGGGGTATCGCTCTTTAAAGGGTTGGCAGAAGACCGGATACTCATTGGCATTAAACGTCAGCTTGGCGGCACTCCAATATTCCGGTGTATACACATAAGATATATTTTTTTTTCTTATAAAATCAACAAGGGTTTGTTCAATCGCCAGTTGTTTCCGGTGTTGGACCGAGAAGTTTTGTAAGAAAAGATTCAGGGAAAATTGGTGATAGATATGGATCAAAAAGAGAAGAGCGAACAAACCGAAAAAAATAATTTTCCTGGTTTTTTTGAAGGTGTAACAGACCAGAGCCATAGTGATAGGGATAAGGGAATAAAGGGGCAAGAGATACCTTGAGGCGTTCTGCTCACTAAACCGGGAGCCGATGTAGGTTGAACAAAAAATCAGAAAAAAAAGCAATAGAAGGGTAGATCCCCGGTTTGCCGGAAATTGCCTTCGAAGCCGTTTATGGCCTATGATTAAAAAAAAGAGGCTTAGTCCAAAAAAAGCGGCTGTAATAAAAGCGAGTAAATTTACATCCCCCTTGAGACCGGTTGTAAAAAACTCTATGAACTTATGATAGAATCTTTGGAATCGATAGAAATAATCAGGATTTTCCTGGGATTGGGAAAAAGACAGGAATGGAAATTGATTCAGCCCATTCCAAATCCAGAAGGGGGTACTGCCCAGGAAGAACCCAAAAATTGAGGATAGAAGTTTGCCATTGAAGGCCAATTCCCTTCGGATAAGGAAAAGAAAAGAAAAACCGGCTATGAGATAGACAATACTGATCGGATAGGTCCACCAGGCGATTCCCCAAAGGAGGCCAAAAAAGAACAGAAGTAAAAGAGATATCTCTTTTTTTTGAAGTGCCAGACGGTGACTGATCAGCAGAATAATATTGCCCAGCCAGAGGATTTCAATATATCCCCCATAGGCCAGGGAACGATAGTAACCCATGGGAAAAAGGGGAATTGCGGCCAGGAGCATACTGAGCAGGCCCATCTCCCGGTTAAAAAGCTCTCGAGCAAGCTGATAAATAGAAATGATAAAAAGGATTGAAAATAACCCGGGAATCAGATGAAGACTCCACTGGTTTATTCCAAAAAACAGAAAAGACCAGGAAACCAGAAGGGGCTCAAGAATGCCGCTGTAGGAGTCCCCATAATAAAGCCAGGGGAAGGCTCCGTTTAGGATATGTTTACTCATCAATCCCACGATGGCCTGATCGGAATCAAAAGGAAGAACCGGAATGGTTATTGCAATAAGGAAAATAGCAATTGATAGAATGATTAGAAAATAGAAGGTGTTACGCATTGGCCGGTTCCGGTACTCTTCTAAGCTTGACATCTCTTTGAATTCATAATAGGTTTACCAAAAAAAACCAAGGGCAACAAGAAAATTTTAGAGAAGGATAAAGATTGTCAAAACGTCCCATAGTCCTCTGCCTGGCCTTGTTCCTGATGGCGGGGATCATTTTTACCTGGCCCATGACCCTGGATTTTTTTTCTTCTATCCCCTATACCCTAAGACCGATATCGGGTTTTGAGCGGGTTCCGCTGATGCCCGGCGATCAACTGCAGTCCTACTACTGGTATTGGCTTTTTTCGGACAACCTTTTCGGTAATTCGTCCCTTTTGACTAATCCCTATGAATTTAACGGGCCGGCAGGACCCATGAGCACGGTTTATGCCAATTTCCCTTTTTCAATCCTTTATGTCCTTCTTTTGCCTTTGGGGTCTATCGGGGCTTATAACGGATTAATTCTCCTATCTTTTTTGCTTTGTGGATTGGCTATGTTTCTCCTGGCCCGGACCTGGACCAAAGACCTTTGGGCCTCTTTAATGGCCGGGCTCATTTTTGCAGTTTTTCCCTATCGGGTGAGTCATATCGCCGGGGGCCAACTCACCGGGTATGTGATCTTTTTCCTGCCCCTTTGTCTGTATTTTATAGAACAGACCTTGACAACCGGACGAAAAGTTTACGGCGGTGCGGCCGGATTATGTTTTATTCTCATGTCCTGGATGGATCCCCATACCAGTTTTTTAACGACCCTGACCGTAGGGGCTTATTTGCCGAGTCGCATCCTGCTCATTCAACCCTTTCCTTTGGTTCAAGGACAAGGATGGAAAAGGATATCCTTTTGGACCGGTTTTTTTGGGGCTTTAACCGGTGGTTTGTCGATTTCATTTATGTTTTGGATTCGATTCGGGAATAAAACCGGACTCCCCTTCTGGCACCTTGACCTGCTCCAACCCTTGATTTTAGGGGTCATTTCCACCTTATTAATCTGGCTCTATCTGTCCGCCTTATTTTCAAGATTAACCACCCTTTCCTTTGCCGAAGCCCGTCTTCAGATGGGAAAACTCTTTTTCATTTTCCTGCTTTTGTGGCTTTATGCCTTAAAATCCCGAATCAATGTTCCCCACCTGGGTCTGATCGTAATGCTATTATGTTTGGGTTTGTTTTCCTTCCTCCTGATTGCTCAATGGCTTAAACAAAGGGATCGTCTTCTGATGTTTGACCGAAGAAGGATCTGGACTGTTATCATAGGGGTGGGATCGGGGTTTTTGATCGCTTCGGCTTACCTGCTGTATGTCCGGACTACTGTTTTTTTACCTTCCGTAGCCAGCAAGGGGCGGACCATCGCCGAGATTCGTATGTTTTCTCCGAAAGCAAGCAATTTTCTCTTTTGGCAGGATATCAATTCTGAACGGTTTGTTCTTTTGGGATGGGGATTGGTCATATTGGCTGTCTTTGGACTGATTCCTCTTTTTAGACGCAACCCTAAAAAGCCGGGACATTTGGTTTTGGCCGGCGTCCTGGCCTTTTTGGCCGCCATCCTGACTCTGGGGCCGACTTTGAACGCATTCCCCCTCTATCAATTTCTTTACCAATATTTTCCTTTTTTTAAATACTCCAGGGTGCCTGGTCGATTTTTGATGATAGGGATGATCTTCTTGTGTTTACTGGCCGGAATGGCCGTGACCACCATCCGGGAAGGTTTAGCCTCAAGGGGCTGGATGCGCTTAAGGAAATGGCTTCCCTTAATGATTATTCTTTTAGTATTGGCTGAATATCATACCTGGCAACCCTTAGGGATTTCTATAATGTCCATGGATAATCGGATATACAAGCAGATCGAAAAAAGTTTGTCAGATGGGAAGCGAGTCCTGGAACTTCCTATCTGGCCTGGGGATTCCCATCAATCTTCAGCTTATGAATATACGGTTACTAGAACCCGAAAACCCATGATAAACGGATATGCCCCGGTGGTGGTTCGGGATTATGTTCGGCAAATTTTCTGGCCTCTCTTTCCTATGGATTATGGGGAATTTAAACCGAACCAGGTAGAAAAATTAAAAAAACTCAAAGTTGATTTAATTACTTTTCATGATAATTCTATGGTCTACCCGGAAAAGATCAGTCCCTTTCCTCCGAGGCTGGCCTTGAAGCGGTTGATGGCTTCCCCCTCTCTAAAATTTATTGACCACGATCAGGATATTTTTCTTTTTTCTACCCTTCCCCTTAGAGGGGGGCGGAATGGGGTGGGAGTAAAACCCAAAACAAATCTGGATCTAATTAACGATCTTTCGTCAAAGGAGTCCATCATTACCTCACCGGTATCGACTATTTTTTATACTAATTACCTGCCACAGGAAACCGGAAGATATGTAATGGATCCCTTGGCCTCCGGATATTACTTGCTTATGGATGAAAAGGCTCTGCTTCAGGGGAAAATGGTTCCCCGTCCCGGTGCAAAGGGTAACGTCGCTCTGGCCTCACCCGGTCAGGATCACCCTGGATATCTGGTTCTTGGGCCCAACAGGTATTTGCCTTCCGGGAAATACAGGGCCAGATTTCGAATCAAGGCCGGACCTGCTGATCCCCTGCAAGAAGTGGGGCGACTCGAAATTATCCAGGACCGTGATAAGCTATTAAAACAAAAGGTTTTTCTGGGTCGAGAGGTCAGCCCTTTCGGAACTTGGATCGATGTTCCTTTGGAATTTGAGACTTCCCAGGTGGGAGAAATACGATTCCGGATCTATTTTTCAGGAAAGGTTTCCTTGCATTTTAACTTGGCGATCATCGGCTTTGCCGACCAAAACACAGGACCAGGAGTGATTGAAGCCGAAGAGTTGCTTCGTCAAACCGGCACGGTGGTTCCTGATACTTTGGCCTCAGGTAAAGAGGCGGTATTCGGCAAGGCCGGATTCCATCCACCTGTTTTTCTTTGTCATGGCCCCTATCGGACCTTTAAGCCGGGTTTGTACCGGGCCGGGTTTTTTATCCGCCTGAAAGACCTTTCCCCCATTGGCAAAGAAAAAAATGTTGTCTTATTAGAAGTGGCCACTGATATGGGAAAGAGGATTTTCAGCAAGAGAACGGTTAAGGTCCAGGACCTTAAAACCGATGGTTATGAACCGGTCCGGTTGGATTTTAACGTTCCCTTTCAGTGTGAAGTTGGATATCGGGTAAAATTTTTAGGTCAGACCGATGTATTGGTTGATCGAATAGAAGTGCTTGATTCAGGCGAAGGTCAGAGATAGTCCATGAATACCGACGAACTCAAGGCCTTGGTAAAACAGTATGCGGGAGAACCCCTGCTCCCCTGGGAAGAACATTACCTCGACTATCATTCCGCTCGTTTTCTGGATACCCTGGCGATCTTAGGCTCGGGTCAAGGCCGGAGACTATTGGATGTGGGTGCCTTTCCTGGTCATCTAACGGTCGCGGCTCATCAATTGGGTTTTCAGGTTGACGGGCTTACCGGAAGGACCGAGAGCACACCCAGCCTTCAGATGATCGTTGATCGACTCTCCCGAGCCAATATCCTGATAACCTTGAACGATGTTGAATCCGAATACTTCCCCTTCCCTGATGAATCTTTTGATGTGGTCCTGGCCTCAGAAATCATTGAGCACCTCCACTATAATCCCTTTCGGCTGCTTCGGGAGTCATTCCGGGTACTCAAACCGGGGGGAAGGATCCTGATCACCACCCCCAATCTCAATCGGCTGGAAAATTTAATTAGAATGATAAGCGGACGTACTATTCATTCTGAAATTTCCGGCCGATTCGATGAGAGTTTTAGTTCTATTCTCTCAACCAGGCATATACGAGAATATTCCGCTTCAGATTTGGCCTATATGCTTGAAGGCCAAAACAAAGAGATGTACCGATTCGGGAAAGTACAGGTCCATTATTCCAAATGTCTGGACCCCCCATTCTCCAGGCCTTCACTGGCAGGTCTGATCGACCGGTTTTGGCCGCGATTTCGCTCAACCCTCCTGGTTGAGGCCGCTCGTCTTAGTCATATAAGATTAATTCATCCGGAAGAAGTGGAGCCCATCTCCGGTTTTTATCCTGTTGAAGAGCATGGGTCTGATATGGATGGTATAGCCCGAATGTTGACCACTCCCTTCCGTTGGACACAACCAGAGGCCAGACTCAATTTACCTGCAAGCAAGGCCCGTTACCAGATATTTTACCTGAATATGGTTTATCTGGTCCCGGAAAGTCTTCCTCCGGGGTGGTGGACGATCAGTCTAAAAGGACGACCGATCACCCATTTCAGCCTTCCCCCGGATCGCATGTTTACGACGGTCAGAATTGTTTTTCAGATGAAAGATGCCGAACAGGTAACCTTTCCTGTTGTTTTGTCCGGTCCTGTATGGAAACCGGCAGACCACCCGGTGGCTAATGATTATGAATTTTCAACAAACGACGTTCGGAACTTAGGGGTCGTTGTCGGTTGGGACGGGTTTTTAAGGGAAGATTGCGATGATGATGAAGCCCTTCTCAAAGTGGCCCGGCGGGAAAAACGATACTTGGAGAAATGTGAAAACTTTGATTCCAATATTCACTGGCGGCGGAAACATCATGGTTATGATGATCGTTGGAGCCATCTTCAAGCCCTTTATCTGCATCAAGCTGAATTTGAGCCGTTCCTGCAAATGGGGAAAGAGGACTGGCGTGGACTTGGGCCAGGGTGGTATTTCTTAGAAAAATGGGAAGCTGGACAGGTTCGGTGGACCAGCCGGAGAGCCGAAGTGTATCTTTCAACCAAGCCCAAGAATAGGCAACTTTATGTAAGAGCCTTCAGCGGCGACCCTTTATTGGGCGAACGGGTTTCCGGAACCCTAAAACTGGCCTATAGTCCGGACCGTTTCTCCTTTGTCCCTTTCGGAGAAACCACCTTCGATCTTCCCGCCGGGATTTGGACCGATTTAGTAATGAACTTCCCCCAAAGAGTTCCTTCTTCAGGGTTACTTTGCCTGAATCTACAGGTGGATCAATTACGATCCCCCGCCCATCTCATTCCCGGTTCTACGGATACCCGAGAACTGGGTCTGGCGGTGGCCGGGTTAGCCGTGAGATAGATAATGATCGGGAGTTTCTGATTGACACTTTTGGGGGAATTTATTATTAATTGGAGACCCCTCCGAAAATTTATTATATTAGCGCTATAGATTTCTTAAGTCAGGGAGGCGATTGTGAAACGATATTTGTTTATTATTTTTATCTCTTTGTTTCTTATTCCTCCGGCGTTAAGTTATGGAGAGACAACCCCGAATAAAACATCCAAGGTTGAGATAGCCCAAAGTGAAGTCGCAGGGACTAAAGGTGCAAAGAGCGAAGAAAGAATATGGAAGGTCGGCTTGGGACTCCGTTCGACCTATTTCCAGATGCAGCACAATCGGGGAGAAATATTCGGAAACATTACTTTATTGGATGAGGAACAAAAATTTATTCCCTACAAACCTGTGGTTCAGGTCAATTTTTCTAAATACTTGGCCGTTGAACTAAGTTATGATCAATTTAAAGCCGCTGCTCTGAATAGGGCCTTTGATATTTACCCTGAACATGACAGACGCTGGACCGATGGATTCGTGGAATGGACTCCCCTGATGTTGGCTTTCCAATTACGTTGGCCCCATTTTCATAAATCGGTTGTCCCTTATGTTTTGTGGGGTGTCAGTTACACCAAAACTTCCTGGAAACGGAACGACTGGTATTATTATGGATTTCCAAGTCTGGAGGTTTATAACAACTGGACCGGTCAAGGAAATAAGCCCGAAGATTATCCAAATGACGGATACCGCCGTATTTTTGCCACAGAGGACCACTGTGTTGGGGCTTTGTGGGGTATTGGAGTGGACTATTTCTTTTTAAAAAATTGGGCGCTTAATTTGGATGTCCGCTATCATTTGGCCAAAGTGGATTTTAGTTATACCCTTGCCTTTGATGACGGTCGGGCTGTGGTTGGCCGGGACGGTGGCACTTTTGTCCTGGATTCTTGGATCCTCGGCCTGGGAATAAAATATTACTTTTAACCGGATAAATTTAGGCGAGCTTCAATTTGCCGAATGCTTAACGGTATTTTCGTTCTAAGCTCTCAAACCCGCCTGGTGTGGGCATCAACGAATCATGAAAATCCCCCCGGCCCCCTTTAAAAAAAGAGGATTGAGAAGGATTTAAAATCTATTTTCGTACTAAAGATGCCATTCTCTGAAAAGCCCTGATAAAAAACCATAAAAAGGTTCGTATCGGATAATTACGATGATGTCATATCTGGCTGTGGGATTTCGATACAACAACACCACCAACGGTTTTCGAGGTTACCGCCGTCAGTTTTTGCTCAATCCTGCGTTTCAACCCTTTCGGGATATCTTTAGCGGTTATGAATTGCTGGCCTATCTGTCGATTCGAGCCCCGCGTACCGGACAGCGAGTGAAAGAGATCCCGGTTAAAGGATGATATCCGGATCATGGTCAAATACCTACCAAGATAAGCCATGTTTAGGGGAAATCGGATCTTTCCTTGGTGCTAAAAAAGATTCTCCATGGGAAGTTTAATCCTTAACAGCTCTTCGATTTTAAGCCCGTGAACTCGGTAATAAAATCAGCGGTTGCCCCTGGGGCATGAAAAAGGATTCAAATAGGTGAAAAGTCAATGGGTCCGGGAGAATAGGTTAAAATTTCCCCCATCTTTTAATACTTCTTGTTTATTGCCTGATTTTCTCTTTGATTTTCGATTTCTATCCTGCTACCAGCGGGATCGAGCTCTATTTCCGTCCCTTATTGAGACGGTTCAAATTTAATTTTTAGGACCAGACCAGGGGAAACGGTCCTTGGATATGGGTGGTTTCCCAGAGGTGAAAGAACGAAATAACACTTCGGCCATTATTTGATGGGTTTTGATGTTGGGATGGGCGTCAAAAGGACTGGACCAGGTTTTCATATTTTTCAAGTTGGGAAGTAAATCAACGACCTCTATCCTATAGTCTACAGGCAACTGGACAGAATCAAACCGCAGGTTTCCTTGACCTAAATAATCGACTTGAAATCGCACCCGTTCATTTAAGGGCTTATCCTTGAAAAAGGATAGGGTAATATCAGACCAATCCCCATTTTTTTTAAAATTTTCTTTTATCGGTTTTTTTTCGGTAAGTAAGTGATCCCCGGCCATTACCTTTATTTTTATCATTGGCTTTTTATCGTGCGGACTTCTTCTAAGTCGAAATAGGACTTGATGCGGCCCTTTTTCCAGGTAGACCAGCGGCGTGGAAAGGATATTTCCCGCAGGGGTTTTTCCCTCAGTAGCAGAAAGAGCCTTTCCCAGATATGAGGTAACGTCAGGGACTTCTTCCCCTTTACCTGTCGAGACCCAAATAGCCGGAAAGGTTAACCGATTAGGGGAGGAAATCTTCTTCATCCGATCATTGATTGGTTTAAAAGGGTATTGTCCCTTGTAGGTGAGAAAAGGGTAAAGCATAAGGATTCTTTTTTTAGAATAACACTTGGCTAACGTCGCCCAATCGTGGAACGCCAAGCGGAATAAAAACCATCCCGGCGTCTTTTCGGAATATTCTTCCAATATATATTGGATGTAGGTGGGGTTCAAAGGAGGTAAGATAGCATCCAGCTTCTTATCCAGAAACCAATAAAGGTAAGAGTGTCTAATTAAAAACCGGTGAGTGAAAAAACTCTCCCAGAAACGCAACCTATATCCATGTGTGTTTTCGGGCCTGTTTTGCTTGTTTATTTCGAGATCGTTAATATACCATTGATAGATGATCATGTCCGGTTGTAGTAATGGTCCCACCTTAGCCAGGACATCCCGATGTTTATCGATTTCCCATCCTGCTTCGGCCTGGGTCTCCATATCATATCGGATGCCTTTTTGATTGAGAAGTTGCCAGAGCCGGAAAGGATAGAGGTCTTTCCAATCCCTAACCCCGACTCCCCAAGTAAGAGAATCTCCTTGGATCAATATCCTGGTGAGACCTGAACCTAAAGGTTTTTTAAATACCGGCGCTCGTTTCCCTTCCTTGGATATCAGAAATTCGAAGGCCTTATTCCCCGGGCCCCGGAAGTTTTCCTTCCGCCGTCCCAATAAACAATCCTAATAAAAAGCTCTCCCGTGATCAAAGATAATAACAATGAGAAAAAAATCAAGACAGTCCATCGACGAAAAAACACAACTGTCCAGATTAGCAAAAGCCCCAGGGACCCCAGAAGACAAAAGCTTTTCCCCCAGGAAACAATATCTAACCAGGTCTCGATGTTTCCAAGTTCCAGATAGGACAATTCATCTGTACTCATGAAGCTATAGCTGGCCTGGCCTGGCTCTGCTACTTCAATCCTGAGCCATCCCTGGTTAAGGATATTGTCGAGTCGTAATTCCAAAAAATGAGGCCCGGGGGTCAACCATTGCGTAGTTTCACCAACATTTTGGGCGTTGATGCCGAATAAGGTGATGATCGGGCGGTTGTCTATCAACATTTTTCCATTATCGTCGCAGGTTAATCTTATATGGTAAAAACCTTCCTTGGGAACTTGCCAGACTGCGTAGGCTGTCAGAGAGGAGTCCGGTTTGTCCAAAAACAGAAAGGTATTTTCAACTCGATTGGGGGTAGAAGACTCTACCCGCACTTGGTGCTTATCCGGTCGGACGTGGGGAAGGATGACTACACGCCAGACCAGGGGCCAGAAAGCCAAGTAGAAGAGGAATAAAAGCAGGGCTCCCCCTAAAAGAAAATAGAGGGAGAAGGTTCTTTTTTGAACCATCCTTCCTGGGGCAACCTGTGGATCTTGACCTATCACCTTCGTTCCATTTTTCTTTTTTTGGGAAAAAATTTTTTAAAACTAAGGTATAGATGAAAGGGGGCAATTGAACTCTCCCCCAAGAGAATCAGGACCAGGATGATGGGAAGTAACAAGAATTTCTTGCGAGCCGAGAAAAACATCCAGAGGTTGACTATCGAAATAATTTTCCTTGATCCTTGCTTGAACACAAAACAGATGGAATCCGCACTGAATGTCAACCTGAAACCGTAGGGGGTAGACAGGAAATACGAGACGGGAAGGTCTCCCGAGCCCTAAGTTAAAGTAAATGCACTAAACTAAAGAAAAGGAGCAACGCCTGGCCTAACCACAGTCTTTTAAGCTCATTTATTTTCTTCTTATTTTCGCCCATTCGTCGAGTACATCCCCTAACGTGACCCGATTGTTAACGGAAGCTAACCTACTCTGGATCGCATATCCAAGTCTTGCCCCGCATCGGTCAGGTTCATCATTTGTAACGATAAGCGCCGTGGTTTGAGGGGCCTTTTGCATTATGCTAAGGATCGCACTAATGTATCGGTCCCACCAGGCGTAAATTTGATCCTGGTTTTCAAAAAACCAAACGAGTTCCTCCATGTCAAAATGTGACGAAAATACCCCGGCATAGGTGGAGGCCAAGGCAAACATCTGCGCTGCCCAATAGCCGGAAGCAATGGAACGGGTAAACTGACCCGGGATCAGTGGCATATCGGCTATGATGAGCTGTGTCGGCCCAGCTTTGCAATAACCCTCCAACCAGGTTATGTAAGAGGTATTGAGTTTATCGCCAATGAAAATATCTTTCTCCATTAAATTGATGGTGGCCTGGCCGTGCGCAGGCTGGTCTTGGGCTGTGGTTCCGGAACTGGAACCGGAACCGGATTTGGTCGAAGTAATTTTTCCCAGCAAATCGCAACCAATTATAAACAGGAAGAGAAGTGGCAGAGAAAGTACAAGTTGACTTATCTTTTTCTTGGTCATAGGCCCTCCGAAAATATTTTTACTATACTTGGATGAACTCGTAAAAAGTCGTCACCCCGGTGAATCCCGTTGTCCAGAACCATTTAACTTCACTGGATTCCGGCTTTCGCCGGAATGACCCAAAAAGGTTTTATTGAATTTTTACGAGCCATCATAATTTGCTCTGTCAGGCGTCATTTTAAGTAGGAACCTTAATAAAATTATTGTCATTTATTATCATCAATAAAAAAATAAAAAACATTAAAGGGTAAAAGAATAATGCAATCTAATAGGTATAATTGAAAAAATCAATTAAATTATTCAAAATAATGTTAATAGACTCATAAGAAGTCGTCGAAAGCCCAGTTACGTCATTCCCGTGAAAACGGAAATCCAGACCTTTTACGAATTCATCAATGTTGATGGACTGTTAAAAAGTCATCAAATAGGCCAAAAGTAACGAGCTACAGAGGCAAGGCACGCATAACGTGAACAGGGAGGGGTACATTAGAAGCACACTGCAATGACGAAAGGTGAAGGGCAATCCCGCGAAAACCCGGGAAAGATGGACTGTTACGAAGCTGTCATTAACGAAGTTTACGTAACATGGCACTGGCACGATTCCATTCGGAATAATCGGCAGCTCCGTAGTGTGCAATCATGGTGAATCCGTTTTTCATCTTTTTATACCTGTCGAGTAAATTTATTATAAGGCTTCCCTTCTTGCCTGCCGCCAACTATAAAAATCCGACGGCTTTTAGTATAAATTTTATTTTTAGTCAAGAAATAACTAAAAAAACAAAAAAATCTTGACCAATAAATCCTTAAATGTTAGATAATGCCCTACCCAAGTGAGGGAACTATTTTGACAGGGTAAATAAGCAAGTCCAAAAAAGAAAAATTAAGAAATTTGCATTGGATGGTGGCTGATGGCTGATATTTTAACTGATGAAGAGATCAGGGCGATTAAAGAAAAAAATGTGGGAATGTATTCCAAGCATCCTTGGCCGGTGAACCGCCGAACCGCCGAAGAAATGGGTTGGCGGTTAAAGGTATTGGGGATTCATCCCCGGGAATTTGAAGGAAAAAGGACCCTGGAATGCGGCTGCGGAACCGGCAATTATGTCATCTGGTACGCCGTGGAGGGAAAGGTCTCTGAAGCCGTGGGAGTTGACCTTTCGGACGGCTCTCTGGCTGTGGCCAATCGACTTAAAGAAGAAGGTAAGGTGGAGAATGCCACCTTCAAAAAAATGGATGTCTTAAAACTGGATTTCCCGGATAACTACTTTGATTATGCCTATTCCTATGGTGTCTTCATGATTACCGGCGATACCGAAGGGGCCTTCAGGGAAATGGTTCGGGTGACCAAACCGGGTGGAACCGTAACCATCAGCATCTACAATACCTTCGGCCGCTGGCCGGTGACCATCCGCCAGAAGATTCTTAATAAATTGGCCCCTAATGATCCCGATAAACGGGTGAAGCTGGGTATGAAATATTTCCCCGGCCCTTTTAAAAAACTGGATAAACGATATTACGGTCTGAATACCGAACAGTTGGCCTATGATACCTTTGGTATTCCTTATGAGGAGGTTCACAGCGCAGGAGAAGTCCTTGGCTGGTTAAAAAGGGCCAATGTAAAATACAAAGGTGCTTTCGCCCCCTTGCGGGTCCGGGATTATTTTTACGCTTTTTCTCTGGATGAATACAAAGATTTCCGGAGCACTTTCACTGGTTATCCGGCCACGCAAAAGGTCAGTGATTTACTTTATAAAATTTCCGGAGGCAGAAAGTCTCAGGAATATATAACCCAATTTCCATCTCCCGGTCCGATTTCAAGGGGTTTCTGCCAACTCATGTGGCTTTTAATCGGAGGCAGCCGGTTTTCCTGTTTCACCATTTCCGGCGTTAAGCAGTAGATTTTTTTTTCGGATCCCCCAGCGATAAATCAGATAACCCAATGCTCCGGCCCCCAGGCTGTAATCCACAACCTGGGTCAATACGTGCATGGTCAATGCTAAGGAAATCCCCTGGGCCGGTTGAATCCCCAAACCGGCCAATGTTCCCCCCAGAATGCCCTCATAGAAACCGATCCCGGCCAGACCGCTTATGGGTAAACTGGCGGCAATCTCCGAACCGACTAACCCAAAGAGGATAATGAGAAAGGGTAAATCCATTTTTCGATTTAAAAGGGCTTCTACAACCGCCAAGAGCATCAGATAAAGAAGGGTGTATTTGATTACTCGAATGACAAGGGAAAGCCCGAGAAGGGGCAAAAAGGTCCTCGATTTTTTTACCTGATAAAATGACCGGCTGATCGCCTCCAATTGAAAGATTATGGTCTTTTTCCAAGGGACCTTTGCCGGGGTCGAGGCTTTCCCCCACTTTTGCAACCCCTGAGAAGCTTTTCTGACTATAGGTTCTAAAAAAAACAATACCAGAAGACCGATAACCAGGATCAAACCGGACAAGACCCAGAGCCAGGGATAAAAATGCGAGGTTGATAAACTGTCCCACAAAACAACCAGCCCCAATAAAGGACCAAGGCTTAGTAAGTCATAAATAAAAGCATAGGTAAAAGACGTCAGACAATGGGACAACTCCACCCCGACAACCCGATTTAAAAGGACCGGGTAGGAAAGACCTCCGATCCGGGCCGGGAGCAGGTCCACCAGCATATTTCGGGAAGCGGTGACTAAGGCCAGGGACCCGAATGGCACCCGGGTTTGCCGGGAAGAGGCCTTTATTAAAATCCGGTAGCGCCAGGTTCTGAGGAAAAATCCCGCCCCATAGAGACTTAGGTAAATCCAGCCATAGACGGGATTAAACCGGGTGATCAGGTGCTTCCAGGACAAGCCGGTGGGTTGAGAAAAGACATAATAAATAAGAAGACCGGAGGCAAGAAAAGAAAAAAAAAGGAAAAATATTTTCTTTCTCATTATTCTTTCGGGGACAGGTGTTTGACGACTCGAGCCGGTGTTCCCACGGCGATACTGTTCGAGGGGATGGGACTGTTCACCAGGCTGGCGTTCCCGACAACCGAGTGATTGCCTATATGGCAGTCCTGAAAAACAGTGACCTTGGCAGCGATCCAACAGTCTTCCCCGATTTTCAAGGGAAGTGAGCGACCCGGTTCCATATGGGGGGAATTGACGTCATGTTCTCCCCCGCTCATGAGCAGGCAAAAGGGACCGATAAAAGTCCTGGCTCCGATCTTTAGAAGGTTAGTGGAGGATAGGACGCATTGATAGCCGATATTGGCCTCATCTTCCAGAATAATATCGCCATTTTTGGTCTGGATGATAGTGTTTTGACCTATAAAAATCTTATTGCCGATCCGGATCCCTGAGTTAGTCGTTCCCTTGGCATCCAAAAAGACATCATCATCAAAAATGACATGATCCCCTATCGTTATTTTGTGGGGAGAGCGGATGTTCATGTCCCGCCCAAAGATGACTTTTTTACCTACTTTTTTGAAAAGAAAGGGGAAAAAGAGGTATCGTAAGGCCAGGCCCAACGCCCCGGGGATCCAGCCAAAGAGGGTCACGATCAGTTCATATTTAAAAAGGGCCCACCAGCCCTGATCGCCGACTACAAACTGCTTATATTTTCTTATCAATCCCCCTTCTTCTTCAAACAGGGACTTGACTCTTACTTCGTCTAAAAGTTGTCGTTCTCGTAAATCCATTGGTTTTGATTACAATCCTTTGAGTAGTTTTCTCAATGGCCGGCGAAGGTGACTCATGAAGTTTAATAAGGGTTCGCCGTATTTGGAATACAGGACCCAGTAGCCAAAGGCCTTGATCTTGGAAAAAGGCCAGAAGACCTTGAAGGTAAACCAGCGCATTGCCTTTTCGATTTCCTTGGGTTGAAATTGGGGCATTCTTAACAGACTTCTTTTGAAGATGGTATCCTCATCTCCCAGAGAGGCCGATTCTTCTTTAAAATAACCTTTTTCCAGACATAAATCATACAAATCGGTGCCGGGCATGGGATAAAAAATAGTAACACCGACCACATCAGGTTTAATTTGTTGGTTGATTTTAATAGTGGCCTGGTGCAATTCCAACGTTTCGCCGGGGAGGCCAACCATGTTGAGGGTCTTCACCTGGAGTCCCACCTCTTTGGCAATCTGCGAAACTTCCAGAATTTGTTTGTTGGTCATGTTTCTTCTCAAAACGGTATGCCGAAAAGTTTGGTCCCCGTGTTCCACCCCGAATCCGACCCGGGTCCCTCCGGCTTCTTTCAATTTGGTCAGTTTGTCCCGGTCCAGGATTTCCACCCGGCCGGAAAACATGAACGGAAGGCCGATCTCCTTTTTATAGCGGTCGGCAAACTCATGAACCAGGTCCCGATCGATCCAGCAGATGTCGTCATCAAACAGGATCTCGTTGAAGCGGTACCTTTTTTGAAGCATTTTGATCTCTTCAATGATATGATCGGCACTGCGAAATCGGACATAGCCCCCTTCCTGCAATTTTCTGATACGGTGGTTCGAACAAAAGGTGCAGTTAAAGGGACAACCCCGGCCGGCCATAATCCGGATCTGGGAAAGCCCCCAGTTGTCGATAACCTTTTGATGGTCGCTCAACTCCCGGTCCACAAAAGGAAGGCTGTCCAGATCCTGAATGAAAGGACGGGTGGGATTTTGGATCAGGCGGCCATCTCCCATTACCCAAAGATTTTTTATTTGGGTATAATCTTTTCCCTGTTCCAATGCCTGGGCCAGTTCGAACATGGGATATTCCCCTTCCCCGAGACAGATGGCATTCAACCGCGGGGTCTGGTCCAGACATTGGGGGAAAATAGTCGGGTGGGGTCCTCCCAGGATGATAAACGGGACCGGATCGGACACGGCCTGTACCATTTTTTGGATGAATTGAAACTGAGGAGCCGTGGTATAAATACCGATTAATTGGGGACGGATGCGTTTAAGGTCTTCCTGCCATTTTTCAAGATAGTCCTTTTCCGGATAATAGCCGAAATGGATATCGGAAAACCCCTTTTGTTTAAGATATGCGGAAATAGACATCAACCCATGAGCGGCCCCCAAGGCGCCGAATTTTTGATTGATTTCAGTTAAAACCAATAAGATTCTCATTAAATCTCCTATAGATCACCAGTAAAACGAAAAAAACATCCGTTTTTTGTTCGAGCTGATCATCGTAACTGAGTATATAAACTAAATTTGATATTTTATAACATACAGCGGTTATGGAGACAAGGTTAAACGCAAGGTAATAAATGAGGATCAATTTTGGAAGGGCAGGTCATGACAGAAGCAGGTTTGATGAGGGGGAAAGACAATCATAGGAAGAAGAAAATAGTATGGTGGACCTTGACTTTGTCCGCCATTTTTCTGGCGGGTGTCTACTTCACGCTTTTCGGAATTCGATCTGTTTACCGTCATTTCGGTTTTTATTTCCTGAAACCCACGGAAACCCATTGGCCGGCCGGATCCAGGGAATCCATCCGTGCCCTCATCGGACCCATGAAGGGAAAAGTGGTCTGGGGTTCCAGCCGAACCGGTTCCCATCGGATCTTTTTGATGACTCTGCCCGAACTGACTATTTACCAATTAACCTCACACACCCATGTCGATTATCACCCCCGGTTCAGTCCGGAAGGGAACCGGATAGTTTTTGCCCGATCCCAAAAAAAATGGGTTTCGGAACGAGATCAAATTCCCTGGGATGTCTATCAGTATGATTTGGAGACCGGAAAAGAAAAACTGGCCGCTCGAAACGGCAATTTCCCCCTGTGGCTGCCTGATGGCCAAAGGATACTGTTTCTGAGGGATCATCAAGTCATAATAAAAGATTTGGTTTCCCAAAAAGAAAAAATTATTTTAGATGGACGGCTTCCTCCTTTCGAAGGCGAACCTTCCAATCCTGAATTGTCCCCTGGGAATCCTGATCTTTTGGCCGTAACCCTTCGTGGGAAACACCATGGGGTTTTCCTGGTGGACCTTCCCAAATGGTCCAAGACATTATTAGGAAAGAATGCTTGTGAAATAACCTGGCGGCCGGGGAGTTCCGAATTGATCTGGGTGGAAGGGGAAGGCAGGGGTGGAACCCTTCTGATAGCCTCACCTATTCAAAAAGTAAAAAGACGGATTTTCATGGATCTTCCTTTTTCTTTCAGCCATGAATACTTTCCCCGGTTTTCCCGGGATGGGCACTGGCTGATATGGGGGGCATCCGAAGGGGAGCACGAACACGATCTGGCCGATTATGAAGTTTTCCTCTGGAAAATCGGAACCCGGTGGGGGGACACGGTCCGTCTGACCTTCAACAAGGCCAATGACCGATTTCCGGATATTTATTTTGAAAAAGTTCGGTAAGTGTCTGATTCTCGATACCTGATAATGGCACCTGGATTCTGGATGCTGGATTTTTATCCAGCTTCCAGAATCTTTCGGCCAGAGGCAGATGATCTCGCGTTTTAATAAATTTTGCGATATTTTCTCAGAATGGTATTTTAAGAATCTATTGCTTGGTCAAAGTGATATCAAAACGTACATAGGAATCGATATTCGTATCCAGATCGCGTTGATGGATATCCATGAGCCCGCTGATCGTTCTTTTCTTCGATTCTGGTACAAAATCCATGGAGAATTTCATTTCCGAACCTGGAATACTACAGAAGAGGAGATTATTGCCTTTCACATAGCCGTCAGGCCACATCCAGAACTGGGCACCGTAGAAATCCTGGGGACCGGGGCAACGATCGGTATCCATGCCGACAAGTCTTACATTGTTGTTAAAAGTAAAGGTTCCGGTCAAGTTCAGGGGGTATGTTTGGCTATCGGCACTCCACCGCCAGGTTCCTTCCAAGTCGGTTTCGGTATACGTTTGAGGAACGGTTCCGCCATTGCCAGTTCCATTCGAATTACTTCCGCCTCCGCTGCCGGAATTGGTAGAACAGGAGGTGATCAATCCCAGCACCAAAATGAATAGGCCATAAATTTTTAAAATTTTCATGCAAATTGCTATAAAATTCCTCCCCCTTTGTCAAGATAAAATTACCCTTAAAAGCCTTTTAAGATTTTTCGCAGGATCTTTCGAAATTTTTTGGAAACATTCAAAAAGAATTCCCCATGCTGGGAATAGATCAATTTATAGCCTATGGCCTTGATCAGGGAGTGTTTTAAATAGACTTGAAAACCAAACCAGCGAAAACAGCGGGCGATTTCTTTTTTGGAAAAGCCCGGCAATTCCAGAAGGGACTCCCGGCGGGAGACATAATTTTCCGGAAGGGACTCCTGGGGGTTCAGGTAATTTTTCTCCCGGCAATAATCATAAAGCTCAGTCCCCGGATAAGGGTAAAAGATGGAAATACTGACCACATCGGGGTTGATTTCCCGGTTTATCTTGACGGTTTCCCAATATTTTTTCTTGGTTTCCTCCGGCAACCCAACCATATTCAGGGTCTTGACCTGTAGGCCGACGGACTTAGCCAGGCGGGTGGCCTCAATGATTTGCCGGTTGGACATCTTTCTTTTCATAATCGTTCGCCGTAGATCTTCATGACCCGATTCCAATCCGAAGTCGACCCTCCGGCCCCCGGCCTCCTTAAGCATGGTCAGGATGTCTTTGTGACAGGCTTCCACACGGCCGCAAAAAACAAAGGGTTTGCCCACTTCTTGAGGGTATCGGGAACAGAACTCGGAAACGATTTCCCGGTTCATCATAAAGATATCGTCATCGAAAAAGATTTCTTCGAAGTGATATCTGTTTTTTACGGCGGTTATCTCTCCCAGGATATGGTCGGCGCTCCGAAAGCGGACATACCGGCCCGGCTGGGTCTTGCTGGTTCTCTTATTGGAACAATAGGTGCAACTGAAAGGGCAGCCCCGGGAGGCCATGATCCTCAGTTGAGAAAAACCGTATTTATCGATGGCCTCCTGGGTATTGAACAATTCCCGGTCTTCAAAGGGCAGTTCATCCAACTCTGCGATAAAAGGCCTGGTTTCATTACGGATGATATTCCCATTCTTTCGCACCCACAGATTTTTAATGGTTGTATAATCCCTGTCCGTTTCCAGGGCCTGAACCAGATCCAGCAAAGCATATTCGCCTTCCCCGATGCAAATGGCATCCAGACGGGGTATACTTTCCAGACAAAGGGGATAGCAGGTGGGATGAGGACCGCCACAGAGGGTGAACACCGATGTGGGGACCTTTTCTATCAGGGTTTTTACAAAATGAAACTGTTCAGCCGTGGAGTAAAAACCGATGAGGTCAGGCTGAAAACGCCGGAGATCTTCTTTCCATTTTTGCAGGTCTAAAGATTCGGCAAAATAAGAAAAACCGATTTCAGCCCGGGTGTTTTGCTTCAGTATCGACGAAAGCGAAGCCAGACCGTGCTGGGAACGAAGTGCCCCGAATTTCTGGTTCAGTTCGGTAAAAACAAATATTATTTTCATGGGTTCTTCCTTTTTGTCCGGACCATCGAGGGCCAAAAGTCATACTTGGCTTAGGGTTCAAACTATAAAAACCCATCGATTAAATCAATATAAATATCGGCCATGCTCTAAATCTTAAACGGGGATTTATTTTAAAAGAAATCCTGGTCCGAAATATCTATTTGAATTTCAATGAGTTTTTTGCTAAAATGCAAATATTAAGTTTTTGGGAAGGTTTATATATTAGGAGGATGCGTGCAGCCCATACATTGTTTGGTAACAGGCGGCACCGGGTTTACCGGCAGTCATTTGGTTCGACGGCTCCTTGAACGGGGTCATGATGTTTCCGTGGTTGATAATTCCAAGGGTCTTTTCTGGGATGAACTGGAAAATCTCGGAGCGAGAATAACTCTGGGGAGTATCACCGACAAAGCTTTAATGGACCGGATGGTAACCGGAAACGACGTTGTTTTTCATGTGGCGGCGGCTTTTCGCGGGGTGGATCTGCCGCATAAGGTCTATTGGGAAGTCAATGTAGAGGGGACTCGAAATCTGCTGGAGGCCTCTCTAAAACAGGGAATCCGGCGTTTTATCTATTGCAGCACCGAAGGGGTTCACGGCCATATCAAGCATCCCCCGGCCGACGAAAATGCCCCGATAGCCCCTAAGGATTATTACCAATATACCAAATGGGAAGGGGAAAAAGTGGTTCAGGAATATATCCAAAAAGGGCTGCCCTCGGTGATTCTCCGGCCTACGGCTATTTATGGGCCGGGTGATCCGGAACGTTTCCTCATGATTTACCGGCGGGTCAAAAGCGGGGTCTTTCCCATGTTCGGGTCCGGGCGGATTACCTATCACCCTTTGTATATCGATAATTTGAACGATGCCTTTGAGGCGGCCATGGAAAAGGATGAGGCCCTGGGCCAAACCTATCTGGTCGCCGATGAAGACTCAATCGCCATTGAAGATCTGGTCAAGGCCGTGGCCAAGGTCATAAAGCGGCAAGTCAGGATACCCCATTTCCCTTTCTGGCCCCTTTATGTGGCCTCTTTTCTCTGTGAGGCGGTTTGCAAACCTCTGGGGATTACCCCTCCGATTTTTCGCCGGCGGGCGGATTGGTATCGCCAAAACCGGGCTTTTTCCATCGAAAAAGCCAGAAAGGAATTGGGTTTCAATCCCAGGATCGGATTGATGGAGGGGCTCACCCGAACCTATACCTGGTACCAGGAGCATGGGTACTTATAAAGATTTTAAACGGCTATATCGGATTGGACAGGCTTTCCGAAGAGGGGAATCCTGTTTGAAATATTTTCCTTCGAGAATCTGGATCGAATTAACCGACCACTGTAACTTGAAGTGCCCGCTATGCCCCAATCAGAATATCCCCAAAGAAAAAAAAGGGTTTATTTCCACAGCCCTTTTTAAAGAAATTGTAGATCAAATCAAGGGTGAAGTTCATGATCTCTATCTTTTCCACCGGGGAGAGCCTTTGCTTCATCCCCAGTTGATCGAGCTGATTCATTATGCTCAAAGTCGGGGACTGCCTTGCCGGATCCACACCAACGGCACGATGCTTTCGGACTCCCTTTCCAAACAAATATTAACCTCCGGATTAGAGGTCCTGTCTTTTTCTTTTGACGACTCTGAGGCGGCCCACTACGAAAAAAACCGTTTTCCTGCCAAGTTTGAACAGACCCTTGGAAATATTAAACATTTTTTACAGTTGAAAAAAGAAGGCCAATATCGGAAACCGGTCACGGTCTTACAGACCATGGGGATCAAAAATAAACATTCAACGCCCGCATGGAAACAATTTATTTCCTCTCTGAAATCTTTGGAATTGAACCGGGTGGTCTTTCGCCGACCCCACAATTGGGGCGGAGCAATCTCCTTTCCATCGGAGTCCCTTCTTGAACCAAATAGGCCACTTTTCGCTTGTACTTTCCCCTGGTATGCCTTAGTAGTATATTGGGATGGAACGGTGGGGCCCTGTCCCCAGGATTTTTTTGCGCGGATGATTGTGGGGGATCTTCAAAAAAATACCATCGTTGAAATCTGGAACAATCCCGAGATGCAAGGATTGCGGGAAAAAATCAGGAATCGGGAATACCATTTACTGGAGATCTGTCGGCAATGTGATCGCCCGCGGAGAAAGGCCTTTGCCGGTGTACCCAGGGAATATTTCAAGAACTTCCTGAAAGAAAATCTTTGGGGGAATTAATACTAACTAAAGATATTTGAAATTGGGAGGGTCATAGGGGGTCTTGTTTTTAAAGTTGTCCAAAAGGCGATTCATCGCCCCATCCCGGCCCAAAAGTAAAGTTTATTGGAAACAGGCCGGGAGGCCCCCCGGTCACCCAAGCCTGTTTCGAGAAATGGTGAAGGCCTGCTCTCGGACTTATGTTCGAATTTTGGCCCGGTAAAGAAGCTCATGGCGTACCAGTGGACAACATCAAAAAACAAGACCCCCTATGACCATTGCACCAAAAAGTTAGAGATGAATTCTCAGTGTTAAGTGTAAGAATCTAAAACAATGGAAGCCGTTCAAGAACGTCCTTTAAAAGTATTAATGATTGCTCCCACCCCTTTTTTCGCCGACCGGGGATGTCATATGCGCATTCTGGGGGAGATCCGGGCTCTGCAAAATCTGGGATACGACATCATTCTTTGCACCTATCACATCGGCCGGGATATCCCGGGAATCAAAACCGAGCGGATCGTGCGGATCCCCTGGTACAATAAATTAGAAGCCGGCTCTTCCTGGCACAAATTCTATATTGATGCCCTCCTCTTTTTCAAAAGCCTGCGGGTTTTCTGGCGGGAAAAACCCGATTTGATCCATGGACATCTTCACGAGGGAGCTATCCTGGGTCACTTTGTCCGGAAATTCAGCTTCCGCAAGGTTCCATTGGTCTTTGACGCCCAGGGCAGTCTGACCAGGGAATTGGTCACCTATTCTTTTTTTAAGGAAGGTTCTCTGCTTCAAAGGGTTTTCGGAGCCATAGAGCGGTGGATTTCGAAAATGCCCGATTACACTGTGGGAAGCAACGTTTCGGTTTCCCATTTCATGGTGACGGAGATGGGCTTGCCTAAATCGAAGGTCGAGACGGTTATTGACGGGGTCCATACCGATTTCTTTCAACACACAGGCCAAGAGGTCGATTTGCGAAAAAGGCTGGGGATTCCTCCAGAGACCCCGGTGGTTCTCTATACCGGGGCTTTGCTGAAATCCAAAGGCATTGATTACCTGTGGCATGCTGTTCCTTATGTGTTGGGAAAAAGGCCGGATTGTCTGTTTGTCATCGTCGGCTATCCGGTGGAGGAATCCAAGACCATGATCGAATCCCTGGGCGTAGGGGATAAATGCATCTTTGTAGGCCAGGTGGATTATTTTCTGCTGCCCCAATACCTTTATTTGGCTTCTCTGGCCGTGGACCCCAAGCTGGATGAAGCCGGGGAGGCCAGCGGAAAGATCATTAACTATATGGGGGCGGGTTTACCGATCATTTGTTTTGAAGGGCCGAATAACCGAAGGTTCTTAGGAGAATCGGGGGTGTTCGCCCGATCCGGAGATCCGCTGGATTTGGCTGAAAAGATTGTGGAAGTTTTGAATGATCCTGTTCAGGCAAAAAAAATCGGGTTGAACAACCAAAAAAGGGTTGAAGAAGTCTTCTCCTGGAATGCCAATATCAAGACCTATGACCGGGTTTTTCGTTCAGCCCTTGAAGAAAAACGGATGAAAAGGGCCCGGTAATCCTTTAACCCCAAGAACACGCCTTTCTTCCTTGTCTCCAGAGAAAAAATCAAGTACCATGCCTCAATTTAATATTTTGCAGGACTCAGGTGGGAGAACGGTATTTTGCAGCGGGCGCTGCGAAATATAAAAATGGATTTCGCCGAACGACGAAGGGTATTTTTTATTAACGGCTGAGGAATCAAACCATGTGCGGGATATTAGGATTTAACTGGCCGGACCGCTCCCTTGGAGAACGGTTATGCCAAATATTGAAACACCGCGGCCCGGATCAGGAAGGGATTTTCACCGAACAGGGGATAACCCTCGGATTTCGCCGGCTGTCCATCATTGACCTTTCAGAACAGGGCAGCCAGCCTATGCCCAATGAGGATGGGACCATTCAACTGGTTTTTAACGGGGAAATTTATAATTTTTTAGAACTTCGCCGGGAGTTGGAAGAGAAAGGGCACCGTTTCCGAAGCCGGGCTGATTCCGAGGTCATTGTCCATGCCTATGAGGAATGGGCCGAAGGGTGCCTCGACCGACTTCAAGGCATGTTTGCCATCGGCCTTTGGGACCAAAGCCGGCAAAAACTCCTTATCGCCCGGGACCGTTTGGGGATCAAACCCCTTTATTATTTTTTCCAGAAAGGGCGACTGGCCTTTGCTTCGGAGATGAAGACCCTCTTGGAAATCCCGGATTTGCCCCGCGTGGTCGATCTTCAGGCCCTGTATTATTATCTGGGTTATGAATTTGTCCCCAGTCCTCTGACCATGTTTGCGGGGATTCAAAAACTCCGGCCGGGTCATTATCTTCAGTTATCCGGAAATGATCTGATTCAAAAACCTTATTGGGATCTCAACCGGCCCGGCACTTCTCTAACCCAGGAAGAGGCGGTTGTTGAAATGCGCCGGCTTCTTCAGGAAACCGTTCAAAAGCATCTGATCAGTGACGTTCCCTTGGGAGTGTTTCTTTCCGGGGGGTTGGACTCCAGCACCCTGGTGGCCTTGATGCGCCGTTTGGGGGTCAATCCTTTGCGTACCTTTTCCATCGGTTATCCGGATCCCTCTTTCAGTGAACTGCCCTATGCCGAACTGGTGGCCAAGCAGTTTGAAACCGAACATACGGTGTTGATGATCCCTGAAGTGACCCTGAACGATCTGGAAGAGGCGGTCTGGCATCTCGACGAGCCCATGACCGATCTTTCGGCCCTGCCTCTTTATCTGGTTTGCCGGGAGGCTAAAAAACATGTGACCGTCTGCCTTTCCGGAGAGGGGGGGGATGAAATATTTGCCGGTTATGACCGCTTCAAGGCCAGCAAGGCCGATCAAATTTACCGACTCCTGCCAGCGTTGATCCGGGAGAAAATGATCTACCCGATCATCGAGGCCCTTCCGGATCAGCCCCAAAAAAAGGGACTTATCAATATCGTCAAACGGTTTGTGGAGGGCTCTCATCTACCTCTGGAAGGCGGTCACCTGAGGTGGCAGTATTTTTCTTCGTCTATGCAGGATGACTGTTTATTTAATGATCGTTTTAAAGGGCAGGTTGATATGAACCCCTTTGCGCCGATAAAGGCCCTTAAATCCGGCTGGGCCGGGGTGGATCGCCTGGACCAGGAGATTTATGTGGATCTGCGCTTTATCATGCCGGACTCGGTCCTGATGAAGGTGGACAAGATGAGTATGGCCCACGCCCTGGAAATCCGGGTACCCTTTCTAGACCACCGTTTTGTGGAATTTACGGCCACCCTGCCCGGCGACTGGAAACTTAAAGGCTTCCGCACCAAGGCCATTTTTCGTCAGGCCTTGAGCGGCTTACTCCCCGATCAGATCGTTTGGCGGGGAAAACAAGGCTACAGTCTGCCTATAAAAAACTGGCTCCGTGAGGGGCTCAAAGTACCTTTAATCACGGTGCTGAAGGAGTCACCGGTCATCAAAGAATTTATGAAAGGCTCTTATATTCAGGAGCTTATCGACCAGCATATGGCCCGGACCCATAATCACAATCATATCCTCTGGGCCTTGTTGAATCTGGGACTTTGGCATCAGAAATTTTTTATTTGACCGGCTGATGAAAAACGTCCATCTACTGTGTTGCCCTCATCCCTCGTCATTTCGACGTACTTCTATGTACGCCTACTTGCCGACGAATTTCGGGCGCCTTGCATCTGAATGTTTTTGATCAGCCGGTTGAAACATTTAATCCATTATCCCATTAGGTTTTGATGAAGAAATCCAATTTAAAATCCTACTTCTGGAAGCTCCTGGTCAGTCTTCTGCTTATTTTATTCCTGCTTCGTTTTGTCAACCAGAGGGAAATGGCCGAGCTTCTAAAAAACATCCGCTGGCCTTACCTGATCGGTTATTTTGCCCTTAATGTTTTCGATCGTCTGGTCATGGCCTATAAATGGAAAATTCTTCTGGATGCCAAAGCAGTTCCCTGCTCCTGGGAAAAACTCATCGTGGTTTATTTTAAAGGGACCTTTTTAGGTAATTTATTACCTACTTCCCTAGGGGGAGACGCCATCCGTGCCTATGAACTTTCCAGGAACACCAACACGGGGATTGATGTGGTCTCGTCCATAATCATGGAAAGATTTCTCGGGTTTCTTTCTTCGGCTGTAATGGCCTTGATGGTCATTCCCTGGTTGTTCTTTTTTGTCCCTGATTTTCCCAGGTTCCTTTTATGGCTCCTGCTGATCTTTCTTTCCAACGGTGTGTTGTTCCTTGTCTTCCTTATGCGCGAAGGCGGTCCGCCGGGCTTAACCAACCTTCTGTCCAAGCTTCCCTGGGCTGGTAAGATCTCACGAATTACCTCTTCCTTTGTCCTTTATCGTAATCACCCAAGAGACCTCGGAAGGTTTTTTATGTGGTCCTTCGGGGAGCAACTGTTGCCCATCCTGACCATTTACTTTTTAGTCCTGACTTTGGGTCTTCCCGTGCCCTTTTATTATTTGGTTCCCATAATCCCCATCGCCCAATTTTTTGCCCGGATACCCGTTTCCTTGAGTGGTTTCGGGATCCAGGAAGGGTTGTTCATTACCTTATTTTCTTTTTTGGGAATTTCCACCACGGTGGCTTTTACCCTCGGATTGGCATCCAATTTAGGGAACATCTTTGTTGGGCTTCCAGGGGCCTATTTCTATCTCAGAGAGCCATCCTCCTCAAAAGTCCGATCATCTGACCCAGGGGGGGAATGAGCCATGGCCTCTCCTTTTGGACATGCCTTGGTCGGCCTGGGACTATTTAATTTTTTTTATCCCCGGCGGGTTGTTTCTCGAAAGAAAACCGGTTTGCTCTATGGATTGGTAATCCTGGGGGCTTGTTCCCCTGACCTGGATTTTCTCCCCGGGTTGTTTTCGGGGAGTCCCGGCCGGTTTCATCACGGACCTTTTCACAGCCTGGGGATGGCCGTTGCTCTCTCTTTGATCGTTGGTTTCTTGATAGCCTTTTTCGGAAAGACTCATTCTTTTGCCAAGACGACCAGCTTCGTTTTTGTCCTGATTTTTTCCCACCTCGCTTTGGATTTTTTTTCTGAGGATTTTAAACCCCCATTTGGTTTTCCTTTGTTTTGGCCTTTTTCGTACACCTATTTTCTTTCCCCTTGGGGGATTCTCCCCTATGTGGAGAGAAATTTTTCAAACCCGGCCATCTGGAGCCAGATACTAAAAGTGTTCCTGGTCGAAAGTCTTTTATTCCTCCCTTTTTTCTTTTATTCTTTAAAGAGGAAGGCCTGTCGAAAGAAAAACGAATAGAAGTTGTTTGAGGAACTTTTCCTAATAATAAGGAAAATGGAAATAAATAACAATTTTCTTGACAAGTCTCCCAATTCATGGTTTTTAGGGAAAATTAAAATATTCTATCTTTCGTTATAAAAACCGCAAAAAAAATTGCTAAGACTGTTAACACGGCCTTGTCATGTAAATTCAAATCTCCAGATGGGGTCGAGAAATAGTTGATCATTTTGGATTTCGGCTTTCGCCAGCACGACTTAAATGAGTTATTACGAATTTTTTGCGAAGCAGGAAATTCCGCTCTGGCGGGACTCACCACTTAGTCGAAGTTAATTCAGCAGGTTACATAAATCCTGAGGCAGGACCAGGGGTTAATTGCCCTCGACCTGACCTGCGACTTTTTACGAAGCCGTCAAACCTATCAAATCAAAAAAGGGGGTCATCTTTTTTGGGGCAAGACGCGGAATCTCTGGATATCAATCAGTCACCCTTGCTTGAAGTCAGGGAACTCTCACGCAATTTTGGCGGACTCCAGGCCATTTTTGAGATTTCTTTTAAGGTTTCTCCAGGCCAAATTGTCGGCTTGATTGGTCCGAATGGGGCCGGTAAGACCACTCTGTTTGCCCTGCTCAGTGGTTTTCTCTCTCCTTCAGGAGGTGAAATTCAATTTTTAAATTCCTCCATTGGTGGTATGCGTCCCGACCGGATATGCCATCTGGGAATGGCCCGCACCTTTCAAGTGGTTCGTCCCTTCCCGGAAATGACTGTTTTTGAAAACGTAAAGGTTGCCGCTATTTTCGGCAAACACTCCAAACGGCCTCCATCAGTAGTGGATCAAGAAGTACAAGAGATTCTGGAAAGCACCGGGCTTTTTTCTAAGGCCGGTCGATTAGCCAGCTCTCTAAGCCTGCCGGAACGAAAACGTTTGGAAGTAGCCCGAACCTTGGCCACCAAACCCAAACTCCTCCTCCTGGATGAAGTTCTGGCAGGGCTTAACCCGCGCGAGGTTGAAGAAGCCATTCCCTTGATTCGTTCTTTAAACAATCAAATGAAGATCAGCATTCTCATGATCGAACACAATCTGAGGGCCATTATGGGGATTTGCGATCGCCTTTTGGTCATCAATTTTGGGCAACTGATTTTTGATGGCCTGCCGACTGAGGCAGTGGAAAATCCGGAAGTGATTCAGGCCTATCTGGGAGAGAAGGAAGATGCTTAGAGTCGAAGGTCTCTCGGTGAGCTATGGAGATGCCCGTGTTTTGGAAGGGATTTCATTCCAGGTAAAACCGGGAGCGATGACCTGCATTCTGGGACCCAATGGTGCCGGGAAGACCACATTGTTGCGTTCCATCACCGGGATTATTCCTTCGGTTGTCGGAAAGGTGTGGTTCTTGGACCAGGAAATCCAGGGAAAGAAAACCCACCAGATTGTGGAGCTCGGGATGACCATGATTCCCGAAGGCCGTCGTCTGTGGGCACCGCTATCCATCCAGGAAAACCTGGAACTGGGAGCTTACCGGATCTCGGATCAAAGAATTGTAAAAGAACGTTTGTCTTGGGTTTATGACTTGTTCCCCCATTTGGCCGAACGAAAGGGACAACTTTGCGGAACCCTTTCCGGGGGAGAACAACAAATGGTATCTATTGGCCGTGGTTTAATGGCTTCCCCCAAGTTGATGATGATGGATGAACCTTCCCTGGGACTGGCCCCGTTGATTGTTAGGGAGGTGTTTGAAGCCATCAAAAAGATTGTCCTGGCCGGAACAACCGTACTTCTAATCGAACAGAACACGAAAGTAGCCCTTTCGGCGGCCCAATATGGTTATGTCCTGGAAAGAGGGGCCATTGTCATGGAAGGGGAAGCTGCTGCTTTGCAGGAAGATGTTCACATAAAACAGGCCTATTTAGGTCTTTAAAAGAAAGGGGACAAACATGGGATCAAGAATGATAAAAAAGTGCTGGTGTGTGGGATTACTTTTAGTATTCGGTCTGGGGACTGCCTGGGCCGCCCCGGCGATTAAGATTGGTACCCATGCTCCGCAGTCTGGGAGTTTGGCCAAACACGGAATCGAACAGATCAAAGGGATTCGCTTGGCGGCCGAGGATTTTGAAAAAAAAGCCAAGATCAAAGTGGATATGATTGTCTACGATGACGAGAGCAATCCTCAAAAAGCCGTTTCGGCTGTTGAAAAATTGGCCGGTGTGGATAAGGTCAATGCCATTGTCGGGGGTTATGGATCCAATCTGGTCGGACCGGCCTCGGAGGCTTCGGAACGGTACGACACCCCCTATTTAACTATGGGGGCTGTAGATACCAAGCTGACGGCCAAAAAATTTAAAAACTTCTTTCGCCTCAATAATATGCCCGGCTATGTCATGGCCCAGGCAGGGGCCATCAAGGACATTTTTGCAGCCAAAAAAGTGGGAGTGATTTATAGCAGTCTGGCCGCAACCACGGAAATTGCTACTACGCTAAAAGGCCTCTTACAAAAAGGAGGGATAGCAGTCCCGGTGTTCGAAAAATTTGAAAAAGGCACCACCAATTACAAACCGATTCTATTGAAGATCAAAGATGCCGGTTGTGATGTCCTGGTCGTGGAAGGTTATTTCGAGGATTATGTGGGAACGATTAAGGATGCCAAGATCCTTAACCTGCCGGTTAAGGCCTATGTGGGGGCCTGGGGCATCGGCACCCCGGAATTTGTCCGGGAGTTGGGAAATATGAGCGAATATATTTATGGAACCTCGATCTGGGAAAGGGGGACCGCCCCTCAAAAGGCCAAAAAAGAAGAGGCCGAGATAGTGGCTAATTATAAAAGCAAATATCAGGAAGACCCTTCCTATATTGCCATGCTGGGCTACCTTACCGGAAAATATATGCTCGAGGCCATCGTTCAAGGAGGAGGAACGGCAGGAACGTACAGTCCTGAAAAAACCAGGAATGCCCTTCGAGCTCTTGATACAATGAGCCCCATAGGACGGGTAGCCTTTGACGAAAAAGGGGACCCTCGTTTTTTTACTTGCGTCTTGTTTCAAACCCAGCAAGGGGAACAAGTCGTCATTTATCCCCTAGACCGGGCCAAGGGGGTTGCACGTTATCCAGGCGTGCCCTGGGGGGGAAAATAGTCTCAGGCCTATCTTTTGGATTTAATATAACCCTTTTTCTTACTGAAAGCTCAAAGCTTAAAGGAAAGGCAACCGCTTTGAGCTTTCAGCAAGGAGTTACCGTTTAGGAAAATATTGTGATCTCCTATAACACCATCATCCAGTCCATACTCTCCGGCCTCTTGGAGGGGGGGAATTACGCCCTTTACAGTTTAGGCCTGGCCTTTGTCTTTGGGATCATGCAAATCATCAATATGGCCCATGGAGAGTTTCTGGTCTTGGGCGGTTATATTGCTTATTGGTTGTTGGTTAAATGGGGTGTTAACCCTCTCATGGCCTTACCGGTTGCTGCCCTTTTGGCCGGTGGGACTTCTTTCCTGAGTTATCGAATTTTTATCGAACGGATTCGTACCACGGTGGAATTAAATACCTTGATCCTGACTTTCGGTATCGGGATCTTTCTTTCCAACCTATATCTTCAGCTCTGGTCAGCCGATCTTCGTAGTATCAGTGTCCATTGGATGGAAGACCCCGTACATCTTGGTGGAATTTACATCAGTTTGGGCGAAATAGTAACCTTCGTCATATCCTTTGCCGCCGTTTTTTTTCTCCATCTGTTTCTGCGCCGGACAAAAACAGGGAAAGCGATTCGGATTACGGCCATCGATAGGGATGCTGCGGCCTTGTCGGGGATTAATGTGGAACGGGTCGATCTCTTGGCTTTTAGTATTGGCGGGGCTTTGGCCGGGTTGGGCGGTCCCTTGCTGGGCATGTTGTCTTTCGTCAGTCCTAATACCGGCCTCCATATTACGGTTAAGGCCTTTATTCTGACTGTTTTAGCCGGAGTGGGTTCTATTCCAGGGTTAATTGTGGCCGGAATGATGCTGGGTGTGGGGGAGGCCTTAACGGTAACCTTTGTCAGCTCATCCTTTCGGGAGTTATTCGGCTTCACCCTTTTTTTGGTTATCCTGCTGGCTAGACCTTCCGGTTTATTTGGAAAGAGAGGTTAAATGAAACTGGGCAATTTTTTCCAAATAACTGAAAAAACAGCAGCGTTCCTGACCTTTGGTTTTGTGCTGATCCTGCCTGTCGTCCTTTCCTTCAATCCTTATTATCTGAGTATTTTTATTATCGCCCTTATATTGGGAGCCGTTTCTTTATCTTGGAATTTATTAGCCGGGGTTTGTGGCCAGGTTTCTTTTGGTCATGCGGCTTTTTTCGGCATTGGGGCCTATGGGTCCTCCTTGCTGGTGCTCAAGGCCGGGTGGAACCCTTTCGGGGCCATGATCATCGCCGCCTTCTTTGGGGTTATGGGGGCTATCATCATCGGTACTCCGGCCTTTCGACTCCGCGGCCCATATTTCGCCTTATCGATTCTGGGTTTTGCGGAAGTGGTCAAGTTGCTGACCTTAAACCTAACTTGGCTGACTGACGGTTCTCAGGGCCTGTTTAATATTCCCGCCTTGCCGGCTATTAGAATCGGAAGTATGACCCTGGATTTTTTTGTCTCCCGAACAACCAATTACTATCTGGCGGCCTTTTTGATGTTGGCCATTTATCTGGTGATTTATTTTCTGCGTCATTCAAATACCGGCCTGGCCATGTCGGCCGTACATGGGGATGAAGAAACCGCCGCCGGGATCGGGGTTCCCGTATTCCGGACCAAACTATTAACCCTGATGGTTTCCGCCTTTTGTACAGCCTTGATGGGGGCTTTTTATGCCCACTATGTCCACTTTCTAAGTCCCGACTCAGCCTTCGACGGCTCGTGGTCGGTCATGCCTATCGTCGCTTCTCTCTTCGGGGGGATGGGCACATTGATCGGACCCAGCATTGGAGCCTTGCTGATTACCGGGTTGGATGAATTCATTTTTAAACAATTTTTTGAAACCGGACATAAACTTTTTTTCGGAATTCTTTTGGCTGTGGTCATTGTTTGGACACCGAAAGGATTATTCGGCAAATCGATCCGAAAAAAGTAAGCAATGAAGAATGAGAGACTTGTTTTTATTCATCCGGAAAAAATGTTTTTGGAAAAGTGCTATCAGTGAACCGCTTTCAGCATTCGGCAAAAACGACCCAAAATAACCGCTTAAACTGAATACGATAGGCTAACGGCCGTCCGCTCTATAAAAAACCCGCCAAATAAACCTTGACTTTTGGCTGTAAACCCTCTAATTTGCAGAATTATTAAGTAACTTAACAATACTATTAGAGAAATAGGAAAGTAATTTGGACCTCTCGGTAATTATTCCTTTTTTTAATGAAGCCCGAAATATTTCGGTTGTTTTCGCTGAACTGGTCCAAACCCTCCAAGACTCGAAATTATCGTGGGAAATTTTAGCCATCGATGACGGGAGCAGTGACGAAACCTTTTCTCTCTTAAAGGAAGAAGCTAAACAGCGCAATCATATCAAAGTGGTGCGCCTTAGAAAAAATTTTGGGCAGACGGCGGCCCTTTCGGCCGGTTTTGATTCGGCCGAGGGGGAGGTTATCATTACCATGGACGGTGATCTTCAAAACGACCCCAAGGATATCCCCGCCCTGGTCGCCAAGATAAAAGAAGGATACGATATTGTCAGCGGATGGCGGGAAAAACGGAAGGATCCTTTTTTTTCCAGGCGTCTTCCTTCCCTAATAGCCAACAAGATGATCTCCTGGGTCACCGGTGTCAAGCTTCATGATTATGGATGTACGTTAAAGGCTTTTAAAAAGGAGGTCGCCAAACACATCCGATTGTATGGCGAGATGCATCGTTTTATCCCGGCCATTGCCAGTTGGATGGGGGTGACCATTGCCGAGATACCGGTTAACCACCGGGCCCGTAAATTCGGTCGTTCCAAGTACGGGATTTCCAGGACCATCCGAGTCCTGTTGGATCTGATAACCGTTAAGTTTTTATTGACCTATTCCACCCGACCCATCCATGTTTTTGGGCTTTGGGGGATCTTGTCGGGTCTGGCTGGCTTAGGATTGGCCTGTTATTTAACCGTGCAACGGTTATTTTTCGCCATACCTTTAGCAAACCGCCCGATCCTTCTCTTGGCCGTTCTTTTAATTTTTATCGGGATTCAGTTTATCAGCATGGGTCTTTTGGGGGAACTTCAGGTCCGAACCTATCACGAATCTCAAGGGAAACCGATTTATTACATCAAAGAGATCGTTGAACCCGAGAAAGAGACCCCATAATAAATACATACCCCTTTGGGGTGTCACCAGTATGAAAAAGGATTCAAGGGATCAGAGATTCAAGGCCTGCGGGCCTGCAGGAGGTTCAAGGTTCAAGGTAAATCCGCAAACCTTGTGCTTTAGGGGATTCCTGCTGGTCGTAATGTTGTTGGTATTTTTTTCTTTAGCCCTGAGTTGCAAAAAAAAAGAAAAGGCTCCGTCAGTTCCTCCTGTGGCTGAAAAAAAAGCCATGGAACCAGCTCCGGCCCTGGTTGGTGAACAAAAAGCTCTTGGAACCCCGGCTCAAACCAAAGGCCCTACCTTTCATTCTATCCTGACCAAAGATCTGAACCGACTGATTCCAATCGCTTCTTTTTCAAGAAACGATCGAATCTATTTATATACCGTTTGGACGGGTCTTCAAGGGGCCCATGAAATAAAGGTCCTATGGATTAGGCCGGATAAAAAGATTCAGGAAACCGTCCGAATCAAGGAAAAAATTTCATCTAAAATCCCGAACTATATATCCTGGGCCTATTTGTCTTTTACCAAAGGTCTTCTGAATATTTCTCCCTTTGAAAGAAATTTTATCGGTCCATGGAAGGCCCAGCTGTTTTTGGATGGAAAATTCTTAGCGGAATATGACTTTACGGTTTTTTAACGGAGGAGAAAAAGGGGATCGATATATTATTTTAGGCCTATATATGAGTAGTTAAACTAACAACACATAAGCGATGAGGAAAAAAATCGTGGCACCGACTACATCAATACTGGTTGCGATGAAAGGGCCGGAGGCCACGGCCGGGTCGATCTTGAATTTGGCGGCAATCAAAGGGAGGAAGGTACCCAACACCGAGGCCAGGATCATGTTGACACACATAGCGATCCCGGCCACCACCCCCACATAACCTTCCCGGGTGAATACAATACCGGCCAGTGCCAGTAGAATACCATAGGTAACCCCCAGCAGCAGGCCGACTCTTGATTCCCTGAAAATTTCCCTCCAGATCGACTTGCTATCCACCCGCCCGGTTGCCAGACCACGAACGATGATCGATAGACTCTGAGTTCCAACGTTTCCCCCCATACCATTAACGACGGGGATAAAAGTGGCCAGGATGGCAAATACGGCGATCCGGTTGCTGAATCCTGAACTGAAGGCCCCAATGACATTCATGGCAATGATTCCCCCGATCCAAGAGGCAAATAACCAGGGTAGGCGTGCTTTGGCGTTTTTCCAGACAGAGGAGTAGTAGTTGATTTCCTCCCCTGAGGTGCCGGCCATTTTGAGCATATCCTCAGCGGCTTCTTCCCGGATTACGTCGATCACATCATCTACGGTGATGATTCCGACCAGGAGGTTGCTGTGGTCAACTACCGGGATTGCCAGGAGATTGTAACGGGAGACCATGCGGGCCACCTCCTCCTGATCGGTGGTCACGTTTACCTTTACAACATCCTGGGTCATAATTTTTTCCAGCGGCGTATAATCCGGTGCGGTGACGAGTTGGCGCAGGGAGAGCACACCGGAAAGGCGGCCTTCTTCATCGGTCACGTATAGGTAAAAGACCATCTCTTTTTCTGCAGCCTTACGAACTTCCTGGATTGCATTCTGAGCGCTCAGGGTTTTGGGGAGAACCAGAAAATCTGTGGTCATAATCCGGCCGGCTGTGCCTTCCGGATAAGCCAGCAGTTCGGATACATCTTCGGTGTGTTCGGCTGAAAGGAGTCCCAGGATTTCCTGGCGGCGTTCTTCAGGCAGGTCGGCCAGGAGATCGGCCGTGTCGTCATCGGCCATGACGGAGAGGATTTCAACCAGACGGTTGACTTCCAGTTCCTGAAGAAAACCGCTACGAAATACTGGTTCCAATTCCGATAGGACATTGGCCGCTATTTCTTTTTCAGGCAGGTGTTCGAAGACGTTACGGGCGGAACGTTCGTTAAGCAGGGTCAAAAGATGGGCAATATCGGCCGGATGTGTTTTCTTGAGGACCTTGTTTAGATGCAAATAGGCATTGCGGCGCAGCAGCCGTTCGATAGTTTCCTGTAGCAGTTGGTATCCCCGTTCGTTCATATCTGTCCGACTTACCCTGAGAGGGAATGAATTGATTTAATCCTTCAATTTTACTACAAGTTAAATTATGCGAGTCTGGGAGGCTCGGGTCCATAAGCTTTCGGTCGTTAAAGTTAACAACTTTGTCTTCCAAATAAAAATGGAAGGATTGTCAAACTAAAAAACAGATGCTTAAAAAGAACTTGTTTTGGATGGCCGAGTATAAAATAGGGCGGAAATAAGAGTCAAGGAAAAAATAGGTGGATGCGGGGGAGTAACCTGGGGGTTGGTGAATGTGAATGAAGGAGATTAGATGAATTGGAGTCGAATTTAAAGGGAAGAGGTTGATAAATGGACGACCTGTCCCGAAAGAAATATTAAAAGTTAAAAAGTCAACTGAAAGTTCAATTTTTATCCTCCTTTTATGGGAAAAATGACAGAAATAACTTGACTTAATAGGGAACGGACTATAATGATTATTTGATGAGAAAAGCAATAAAAGGAACAAGAAATTAAACTTACCTTCCCGGGTGCAGCGCGCTTCACGAATTATGAAAATGAATCCTTTTTCATACATCATTTGCCCAATGGGCATGGGTAGTTAATCATTATTTATTGGGGGAACAATGAAAGGAACCTGTAAAGTCAAATATTTAGGGCTATTCGTTTTGGTGATGGCTTTTTTCTTTTTGGTGGATAACCCCAAGGAGGGTATCAATGCCGCCGATATGGAGAAGACCTTCCCTAAGATCAAGATCTTTAGTGAGGCCCTGAATGAAATTCAGAAAAAATATGTGGAAGAGAAAGACTCCAAAGATCTAATCTATGGGGCCATCCGGGGGATGATGAATACCCTGGATCCTCATTCCACTTTTCTCTCCCCCGAAGAATTCAAGGAATTGGAAATCGAAACCTCAGGAATATTCAGCGGGATCGGGATCGAAATCACCTTAAAGGATGGGATGTTAACCGTAGTCTCTCCAATCGAAGGAACCCCAGCCGATAAAGCCGGACTGCTCCCTGGAGATAAAATCCTGCAAATTGGTGAAAAAAACACCAAAAACATGACGTTGAACGATGCCGTCCGATTGATCCGGGGTCAGAAAGGGACTAAGGTCATCTTACTTATTCTCCATGAAGGGATCAAGGAACCTCAAAAATATACCATCGTCCGTGAAGTCATCCCGCTCAAAAGCGTCAAATCAAAGATGCTCGAAGAAGGCTACGGCTACGTCCGGATCAGCACCTTTCAAGAAAAAACCAGTGAAGACTTTCAGGTTGCCCTAAAAAAATTAGAGTCAACCGGCAAAAATGGTTTGAAAGGACTGGTTATTGACCTTCGAAATGATCCGGGCGGATTATTGAATGAAGCGGTCAAAGTCGCCGATGAATTTTTAGAATCGGGTCTGATTGTCTCTATCCAGGGACGGACCAAGGAACAGAATCATAAATTCAACGCTCATTCCAACAAGATTCCTCGTAGCTATCCATTGGTGGTCCTGGTCAATGAGGGGAGTGCCAGCGCCTCGGAAATCGTGGCCGGGGCCCTGCAGGATCAAAAAAGGGCAATTATATTAGGCACCCCCACTTTTGGGAAAGGATCGGTCCAGACCATTATCCCCCTGGAGGACAACTCCGGTATTAAATTAACTACTGCCCGCTATTTCACCCCCAGTGGCCGTTCCATCCAGGCCAAAGGGATAACACCCGACATCCTCATTAAAGGTAAAGTCTTGAGAAAAGGTGACTCCCCGGAACGGGAACCTAAAGCTCTTCGTGAGAAAGATCTGGAACGGCACATGGAAGACGAAGAAAAGGGGAAAGAACCGGGTCCTGAATCCCAGTCGATTAACGGGAAACAGTTTGCCGAAGAACGTGGAGATGATCCTCAATTGGCCAGCGCCCTACAGCTATTAAAAAGCTGGAGTGTCTTCTCCCAGGTCTTCAAAAACACAAACCCATAAGGTTTCTGGTGTCCGGACGGAGATCCTCGCAGTATCCTACCCCAGAAAAAAAAGGGGGCTGTGGGGTGGTTATTTGGATATGGGTGGTGGGGTTGGCTCTGGCCTTCGGGGCAGTCTATATCGGGTGGTCCTGGAAACCGGAAAAAAGAAAGCCGACTCCGAAGCCTCCTCTTTATGAAGAAAAAAATCATCAAGAAATAAGTCCCCCCATTAAACCGGAACGCTTCACCAGGCGTATTCATCCGGAGACCAATGGTCTTCCTAGGGTTGCCATTGTGATCGATGATCTGGGTTACCAAAAGCAGTTGACCTTGGATTTCATTGAGTTAGAGTTTCCACTGACCTTATCTTTTTTGCCCCAGGCCCCCTTTTCCAAGGAAATGGTCCAACAGGCCTTTCAAAAGGGAAAAGAAACCCTGCTCCACCTGCCTATGGAACCCAATGGTTTTCCACAAATCAATCCCGGACCAAAGACCCTTTTGACCCATATGTCAGATGAAGAAATTCTGAATATTTTAAAAAATGACCTTGATGCCTTCCCCCAGGTGTCCGGGGTTAATAATCACATGGGGTCCCGTTTTACCGAGGACCGGGATAAAATAGCCCTTGTGTTAAGGATGATCAAGGAAAGAAAGCTGTTTTTTCTTGACAGTAGGACTACCCCCCAAACCGTCATCCTTTTTGTGGCGTCCCAATTGGGGGTTAAGGCTGTTCAACGGGATATTTTCATAGACAACAACTTAAATGAAGAGGCCATTATACTGCAATTGGAGCGACTGATTCGTTTAGCTCAAGAACGGGGCTTTGCCGTGGCCTGCGGTCATCCCTATCCTCAGACCTTGCGGGCTATAAAGGCAAAAATTCCTGAGTTGCAAGATAAGGTTCGCCTGGTCCCTGTTTCACAATTGTTTTAAAAATCCTTATGCCCAAGGGCACCAAGCGGCCTGAAAAAGGATTCAAGTGAAAGGCGTTGAAGTTAAAAATCTTAAACCCTATTTTCGAACAAAGGGAGGGGTAAAACTTTGGGCAATGAACTCAAGTTGGTCATCATAGGGGGATCAGCAGCCGGTCCGACAGCGGCCAGTACGGCTCGAAGAAAAGACCCGAAGGCCGGTATCACTCTGTTGGAAAAGGGGGAGTTTATCTCCTATGGGGCCTGAGACCTTCCCTATTACATCGGGGATGTAATCAAGGATCATAATAAGTTAATCGCCAGGACCCCGGAAGAATTCCAGGAGAAGCAGGGGATAGCAATCAAGCTTAAGCACCAGGTCCTAGCTATAGATCCCGAAAAAAACCGGGTGCGGGTCTTCTCTTCGGATACAGGGGGAAAATTTTTTCTTCCTTATGATAGACTTATTCTGGCCACCGGGGCCCGTTCTCGAAAGCTTGGTATCCCGGGAGAAGAGGCCCGGAACATCTTCACTTTAAAAGAGATGTCGGACGGCCTAAGGATTCGAAATTTTATAGACCGATATAATCCTCGAAAAGCGGTGATTGTCGGGGCCGGTAATATTTCCCTGGAAGTAGCCGAGGCCTTGCGGGATAGAGGGATCGAGACCACCCTCCTCTATCGGGGCAAATTTCCTTACAGCGGGTTGGAACCGGAGTTGGGGCCGATTATTGTCAAGGAATTGGAAGACCGCGGGGTGCGTTATTTGGGTGAAGTTCAACCCCGGTTTTTCGAAACGGACGGGCAAAAAGCCCAACAATTAGTGACCGATCAAGGGGTTTTTTCTGCCGATCTTTTTTTCGTCGGGGTTGGAGTAATCCCAAACTCCGAGATAGCCCGTGAAGCAGGGATTATCGTTGGAAAATCCGGAGGGATTCAGGTCAACTCCCTGATGCAGACCAGTGAGCCCAATATCTGGGCCGCCGGCGATTGCTGTGAGAAACTTCACCGGGTGACCGGACAACCAACCCTGGTCCCTTTGGGAGATGTGGCCAATAAGGAGGGGAGGGTGGCCGGCGAAAACGCCATGGGAGGCCATTCTGAATTTCATGGGATCGTTGGGGCAGCCTGTGTGAAGATTTTCGGCCTGGAAATCGGTATGGCCGGGATTAATGAGGCTCAGGCCAAAAAAATGGGTTTCCCGGTAATAACTCAGATTGTGGAAGGCACCTCCCGGGCGGGGGTTTATCCGGGGGCCAGTCCGACTCTATTGAAGATCGTGGCCGATCAATCATCAGGCCGACTTCTTGGCGGCAATTGGATCGGAAGGGATGGAGAAGCCCGCAAGATCAACGTCCTGGCTGTTGCCCTTCATCAGGGGATGACCCTGGAGGCCATTTCCAGGTTAGACCTGGCCTATGCCCCTCCTTTCAGTCCGGTTTGGGATCCCTTGTTGATTGCGGCCAATCTGCTTAAAAGAAAAACAGGCAACAGGCAATAGGCAAGAGAAGAAAAGAAACGGATTGGGAAAATCTTAAAACCTTAGAGTCCAATGCCCATGGCCAATAACCTGCTTTAAACCCTTTTTCTCTTTACTTTATCTTGGATGGCGAGTATTATTCCTAATTAATTGCTAATCAAAAGAACACAAGATGGTCTCGTACCAAGTTCCCAACAAGGTCATTACTTGTCCACCTCTGCGGAATCCTCACATTAGCAGACTGAAGCACTTTTTGCGAATTCATTAAATTAGAAGGGTGAAAGACCGCAATGAAATCAAAAGTCCCCCAGCGCATTATTTTGATAGAACCCCGTTCTCCGGCCGAGCATGTATTCAGCCGGGCCAGGATTCCCCGCCTCGGCACTATCCTCCTGGGTACCATGCTCAGGGACCAGGGTTATGAGGCCAGGATCATAGTCGAAGAGACCTCCGGATCGGTGACCGAAGACGATTTACGCTGGGCCGATATGGTTGGTATTTCTTCGATCACCAGTACCATTCCCCGGGCCTTTCACTTGGGGGATCGGGCTAAAGAACTTGGGAAAAGGGTTGTTTTCGGCGGTCCCCATGTAACCTTTTTGCCGGAAGAAGCCCTGCCTCATGGTGAATTCGTGGTTCGAGGGGAAGGAGAAGAAACCCTGATCGAATTAATAAATGCTCTTCGTGGGCAAAGTTCTGTGGAAAGGATTACCGGTTTGTCCTATTGGGAAGACGGCCGGCCAAAGCATAATCCCGACCGCCCCTTAATTGAGAATCTGAATATTCTGCCTATTCCGGATTTTTCCTTGATTAAAGGCTGGAATCCCCGGCAAGCGGTGGTCCCGGTGGCCACTTCCAGAGGCTGTCCTTTTGCCTGTAAATTCTGTTCAGTGGTTACTATGTTCGGCCGGGGGTATCGATTCCGGTCCAATGATCTGATCATGGAAGAGGTCCGGTCCAATGCCGGCCAGGCCGCCCATCTTTTTTTCTGTGATGATAACTTTGCCGCCAATCCCAACAGGGCCAAAGATCTTCTCAGGCGCATGAAAGAAGAAAAATTTCACACCGAGTGGAGCACACAGGTTCGAGCCGAATCGGCCTTTGATACGGAATTCCTGGAACTTTTAAAGGAAACCAACTGCTGGGGGGTTTATATCGGTTTTGAAAGCGCCAGTGATCAGGTCCTGAAGGCCTATCGAAAAAAGCAGGATCAGGCGGCCATGAGCCGGGCCATAACGGCCTTCCATCGCCATGGGATTCATATCCACGGGATGTTTATGGTCGGAGCCGACGAGGACACCCCGGAAACCATTCGGGAGACGATTCGTTTTTCCATTAAAAACCGGGTGGACTCCGCCCAGTTTATGATGCTGACCCCTCTTCCCGGGACGGAAACCTTTGCATCCCTGGAGAAGGAAAACCGCCTTCTGACCCGGAACTGGGAACTTTATGACGGATCTCATGTAGTCCACCGGCCCCGTCTGATGACCGAAGAAGAATTGCAGAAAGCCGCATACCAGGCCCTTCTCTCTTTTTATTCCTGGAGGGCTATTTTAAAACGATTGATCAAACTGGATATATATTATGGGTACCTTCGGTATTACGGAAGAAGGCTGCTTAAAAGGGCCAAGGACCGAATGGACAATCATCGACGATGGCTGTCGGAAAATTTTCTGGACCAGGTACAGAAACAATTCGGCCCTGTCTGGCAATTCCGGGGTGTTCGAAAGGTGGCCCTTATCCCAGGAAATGCCACTGAAGCTTATCAAAAGTTTATCGCCAGCTTTCTGACCCGCCTGGGGGTTGAGGTCATCCAGGGTAATGACCGCCCGGAGTTTTTACAGCCTTTAAAGGAGAAGGTGGACTTGGTGGTTGTGCCTTTTCTTAATTATCTTCAGGAGGAAAAGAAACGTCTTTCCCCGGCCTGGGAACAGCTTATCAATGGGATCAAGGAAAAACTTCCGGAAGGCATTACCCCCATCAAACTGCCCATTGATCTCAAAGGAGAATCTCTGTATCGTTCCTGCGTGCGCTTCGGCCTGTTATTTTCCACTAACACGAATAAAATCCGCCGGGCCTATCGCAAGGCATATCAACAAGTTAGCGATCTTTTGAAGCCGGAGATGATTCGTCTTTAACACGAAATATAGATTTATAATTTGGTAAGAATTCCTTTAATTCCTTATTCACCACCGAATCACCAGACACATCGTCCCGGACCACACTCAATAAACCGCTTCGATTCTTCCATCAGGCTCCCTTCAACACATTGCCGGAAGATCCCTTTCCCCAACTTTTTTAAGTGGACTCGCAGTTAATGGAAGCTCCCTGCACCAAGACTTCGGTGAGCTCAGTCGAGTCGGTGCAGTCCCGCCATAGCGGGATTCCATGTAAGGAAAATGTCTATTATTGTAGTTCGCTCGCTGACCCACGCAGTCACGCCGTTGGCGTGGCGGGGAATATGCTTGCTGTCCATGTTCAGGACTTGAACAACCGGTTCTCACGACCGACCCCATTGCCAAAAGGACGGAATTGAACAACCGAAATGTCCATTGTATTTGAACCCAAATTTTATTAAAATTATTTCCTATAAGAAAGCTTAACCCTTGGGGGAACCCGGATTATAACAGGACAGCAGAAACAGACATTGGTGATCAAAAAACGGTTGGCGTAACCACCCATTCCTTGCCAACGAACCAGAGGTGAAAGAATGAAGTGTACGTTTTACAAGCTTGGTTTGATCGATTATGAGGAGGCCTACGATCTCCAGAAGCGGTTCTGGGCAGAGAAGACGGCCGGGAAGGAGGATGACATCTTGCTTCTGCTGGAACATAAGCCCACCTTGACCTTGGGTAAATCAGGAAAACTGAAAAATCTTCTCATAGAGAGGGATGAACTGGCAGATAAAAAGATTCCCCTCTATTTTACCGATCGGGGGGGGGACATTACCTATCATGGTCCGGGCCAGCTCGTTGCTTATCCGATAGTCGATCTGCGAAAACGGGGTAAAGATATCCATCGGTATATCAATGATCTTCAGGAGGCGGTCATTGGAACACTGGCCGACTTTTCCATTGTCGGAGAAAAAGATCAGAAACATGTCGGGGTCTGGGTGGGCAAAGACAAAGTATGCGCTATTGGAGTGGCTGTCCACCAATGGATCACCATGCACGGTCTGGCCCTTAATGTCGATCCTGATCTTAATTCTTTTTCCCTTATTACTCCCTGCGGTATTGTGGGAAGGGGAGTGACTTCCATGGCCAAGCTCGGGGAGAGTGCTCCCTCCATGGAGGAAGTTACTATTCGTTTTATCGCCCACTTTTCCCGGGTCTTTTCGTTGCCCTTGGAGCCAGGGTCCGTCGATCAATTGAGGTTGTGACCGTGAAAGAAAGACTCCCGATCTGGTTCAAAAAGAGAATCCCCGATTCCAAAATCATGACTGAGATGGAAGGTTTGATCGGGAATCTGCATCTCCACACGATCTGCGAAAGCGCCATCTGTCCCAATCAGGGTGATTGTTTCTCCAAAAGAACGGCTACCTTCCTCATCCTGGGCGATGTCTGTACGAGAAACTGCACTTTCTGTGCGGTGAAGAAGGGTTTCCCTCTTCCTGTGGATGAGGATGAGCCGGCACACCTGGCCGAGGCGGCAGCCCACATGGGTCTCAGGTATGTGGTCATTACCTCGGTCACCAGGGACGACTTACCGGACGGCGGGGCTGCACATTTTGCCAAAGTCGTGACCCGGTTGAAGAAGGAGAAAAAGGCCGCCAACGTGGAGGTGCTTATTCCGGACTTTCAAGGCTCCCTAGAAGCCTTGAGGATGGTGGTGGATGCCCGCCCCGAGGTGATCAATCACAATATGGAAACGGTCCGCCGACTTTACCCTGAAGTAAGGCCTATGGCCGATTATCAGCGCTCCTTAGGGCTTTTCCGGAAAATAAAAGAACTGGATTCGCGGATCATCACCAAATCGGGGTTCATGGTCGGTCTGGGGGAGACCAAAGAGGAGCTCTTAGAAGCCATGAAAGATTTGAGGCAGGCCGGTTGCGATCTCCTGACCATCGGCCAATACCTCCAGCCTTCACCTCAACACCGTCCGCTGTTCCAGTATATCCGTCCGGATGAATTTGAGGAATACGCCTGCCTGGGAAGGGAGATGGGATTCATCGCTGTGTCCTCGGCTCCCCTGGTCAGAAGCTCTTTCAATGCCTCGGAACTTTATGACAGGTCTCGCCGCAAGCAAGGAGGGATTCCAAAACTTTAAAAATTGTTGGTTAGTCCTTATGAAATAGACCAACGTGGGACTGGCTGCAAATCATGGCCTGGCTGATAGCGTTTCCTGTATGATCATGGTGAAATTGACGGAACAACCTTTTTTCCCGTCGGCTCTGTCCGGCGTAAAGAATTGCTTTACGGCCTTCTTTCGGTGAATTGAACAAAAGTCTTACGAATAAACTCAGTAAGAGGTCGGCCAGTTGTGTAACAAATGCCGACCGATACCCCCTGTGAGACGATTGTAGTGCAGATTCAGCATCCCTATGAGGAATTCGCGGGTTTCCGCAGGGTGGATGATATCGGTGAGACCGAAGATTCCCGCCCCATCCCAGGGTTCCGTATCCTTACCCATCTGACCGAGAAGCTCCTCGTACCTTTCCGGATCATCTCCCTTCTTGATGTTAAAGACCACATTGATCCCCGGTTCAAGACCCATAAAACTGATTTGAGCCGTGGGCCAGGCGACAAAAACGCTGGAATATTTTCCGGCCCCCATATTTAGATAGGCTTGACCATAGGTCTTGCCGATGATCACCGTCAAGATAGGCACGGTGACCAGGGACAGGGCATTCATCCAGTTGATGATTTTTCCGGTTACCTTTTTGTGCTCACCGTCTTTTCCGATCATAAAACCGGGGGTATCCACCAGCATGAGGATCGGAATATTATAAGAATCACACAGGACCAAAAAACTGGTAATTTTATCGCAACAATCGGCTGTGAGCGCCCCGGCACCGTAATAGGGGTTATTGGCGATAACTCCGATGGAGTTGCCGTCCAGTCTGGCCAAGGCCGTTATGCAAGGGCGGGCATAGAACGGTTTCAATTCGAGAAATTCACCGCCGTCGACAATCACCCGTATTATTTTTTTCATATTATAGGTTTTCGAACTTTGTTCCGGGAGAAGCTCCAAAATATGGTGCATATCTTTTCCCGAACCTTCAGGGACATCGACTTTGGGAGGGAGCTGCAGAGCATTCGAGGGCAGGTAGCTTAGAAACTGTTTGGTTATATCCATACATTTTTCTTCCGTGTCACCGACGGCATCGACTAATCCGGTGATTTCCGCATGGACTCTCCAACCGCCCAGCTCTTCCGGGGGCGTATTCTCACCGGTGGCAATCTGGGTGACCTTCGGACTGGAAACGGCCAAAATCGCACCCTTTTGCATCACACTGATATCCGACATAGCCGTGTACCAGCTTGAACTGCCATAACAGGGTCCTAAAAGCACGGAAACCCAGGGGGCTTCCCGAAGTCTCCGATATTGAGCCGGGTTTTGACCGCCATGCCCCATGCCCAAGGCTCCCATGGAGTCCGGCATTCGGGATCCGGCTGATTCCCCCAAAAAAACCAGAGGCAGACCTTTCTCACAACTGATATTTTTTGCATAGTCGATTTTTTTCATGTTCGTATTAGCGCTGGAAGCCCCCATAACCGTCATATCGTTGGCCACCGTCAGAACCGGTCGTCCGCGGACCAGACCTGTACCGGTAATCTTCCCGTCGGTAGGAGTTTGCTCAAAGGTTCCCGGCCATTCCGAGTGGGTAAAAAGCCCCAGTTCCTGAAAGGATCCTGGATCAAAAAAGTATTCGATTCTCTCCCGAACGTTAAGCTTACCGGCGGCCTTGCGGGCTTCAAGTTTTTTTGCTCCGCCCATACCCAATTGGTGTTTTTTCTTCTTCTCGAAAAGTTCTATTTTTTCAACATGGCTCATTGGAAGTACGATTCCTTTCCCTATTTCGGAAATAACTCTGGATGAGAAAGATCCCGACTTGTTTGTTTTCCGTCATGCCGGACTTGATCCAGCATCCAGGGTCTTTGTTGATTAGGAAATAACCTGGATTCCGGCTTTCGAGGCTGTGTCACAATTCCATTTTTGTCATTCCGTGCAAGCGAAGCGCGACACGGAATCCAGTATTTTCATTAAGTTCTGGGTGCCGGCTTTCGCCGGCATGACTGCCTTGATGGCGTTGTCTGTCATTACGACACAGTCTCTTCGCAGGAATGAAGACCTAACTCCGGGTAAACATAATTTTCATGATTTGTTGTGTCACGCCCCTCGGGGGGAATGAAAGTTTATTTTTTAACCGCTCCAATTTCCTCCAGGATCGGTTTTTGAATTTCGGCATCCTGATCCATAAACTTAATCGCCCCTTCCCCGGTGTACTCCGGATAGCCGACACTTCCAGTGGCTGTACAAAAATCCTGCCAGGCCTTCAAGCCCACGACTTTGGCATGAGCATCAAGCAGTTTTTTGTAAATGTCCGACGGCAGACCCTTGGGAGCCAGAATCGCCGCCCAACCGGATACGACCATATTATATCCCTGCTCTTTCATTGTCGGTAAATCGGGAAAGGCCGCTACCCGTTTTTCCGAAGTCACGCCCAGCATGCGTATATTTCCGGCCTTTATTTGACCCTGAAGGGGACGGTAGGCTGCAAATCCCAAATCGGCATGGGCTCCTCCCAGTTGAGTAGCAATAAAACTGGACCCGCCTGGATTGCTGATCAAATTAAACTTGGCCCCGGTCAACCGTTCAAAATATCTGGCGTGAATCCAAAAGACCGCTCCTTTGGATGTGGTGGACAGACGAAGTTTCTCCGGATTGCCCTTAGCATACTCGACCAGTTCCTTGGTGGATTGGAAAGGACTTTTGGAGGGTACGGCTAAAACAGATCCGGTGAGCAAAGGAATCCCGATTACATCAAAGTCGTGATGGGTTTTGGGTAGATGCCCCATAATTTTAAGCACATTTACTGAACAGCTCATTCCCAGGGTGTATCCGTCCGCTTTGGCATCCAGGAGTTCCCTTAAAGCCAAGGCACTGGCAGCTCCGGGTTTATTGACGATCATAAAAGGTTGCCCCAGTTCTTTCTCCATGTGTTTAAAAAAAGTCCGACCGATCAAATCCGTCGCACTGCCGGCTTCATAGCCAATGATCAATTTAATCGGTTTTTCAGGGTAAGCCTCAACCCCGGTTAGCAACAGACCAAAGCAAAAAACAGTCAGGGTCATAACCAAAATACTTTTTTTCATTTTTGAAACCTCCTTTAATTTTTTTAATTTAACTACACTTTTAAACCGTGAACTATTCCTTGATGCCGTTCCTAAAAACCTTTTTACCCGCCAATCGAATAAAAAAAACATAAACAGGGATGAGGGCCAGTATGACTAAGGTAATTGGTCTGGTTAAGAGGAGAGAGAAGTCTCCGTTCAACCACTGGGTGGTCACGCGTAGGTTATCTTCAAGTATATTCCCGAGAACCATTCCGAGCACTAGGGGAACCAAGGGAAAACCAAAACGGGTCAGGATAAACCCGACTATGCCGGCTCCGATCATCACCCAGACATCAAATAGAGCCATTCGAGTCATATATGATCCGAATAAGCAAAGGACTCCAATGATGGGTATCAATACCCTAGGCCGGAGTGTAGCCACCCGTGCAAAGAGACCCACGAGCGGTAGATTTAATATTAAAAGAAGAAAATTCCCAAGATACATGGCGGCGATAAATCCCCAAAAGATATCCGGATTGTCTTGTATAAATAACGGACCGGGTGTCACATTGTGCATTTCCAGACCAGCCAGAAGTAGTGCCGCCACAGGGGCAAAAGGGATACCCAGACAGAGAAGAGGTACAAGGGCAAGGATCACGGCCGAGTTGTTGGCCGACTCCGGTCCGGCCACGCCTTCAATCGCTCCTTTGCCGAATTCAGCCTTTCTTGGCGATATGCTTTTTTCCACACTATAAGAAGTGAAGGAGGCAAGGACTGCAGGGGTCCCAGGTAACATTCCGAAAAGGGAGCCGATAAAGGAACCGCGAAGGATCGGCATGATGGATCGACGGGTTTCTTCTCGATTCGGGTAGAGTTCTCTAAAACGAACAGATTTCATGGGGGAAGGGACATACGGGTTCAAAGCCAGTCGAATGATCTCTGCAATCCCAAACAAGCCTACAGCTACAGGGACAAAATTGATTCCATACATCATGTTCGGGATTCCCATGGTAAACCGTTGTATGCCTGCAATTCGATCTATACCGATAGTGCTAAGAAAGGCCCCAAAGGCGATCATCATAGCACCCTTCAAAGGGTTATCGCCGCTGAGAGTCGAAAGGGCCACAAAGGCCAATAGCATTATGGCCAGGTACTCCGGGGGGCCGAAAGAGAGAGCCGCGGCGGCCAGGGGGGGAGCAAACAGCTGTAAAATGACAATTCCGATGGTCCCGGCAACAAAGGATCCGATGGCCGAAACGGCCAGAGCGGCTCCGGCCCGGCCTTTGCGGGTCATCTGGTACCCGTCAATAGTGGTAATCACCGACGAGGCTTCACCAGGAATATTTACCAGAATCGAGGTTGTTGATCCTCCATATTGTGCGCCATACCAGACCCCAGCCAGCAAGATGAGTCCAGCGAGAGGACCAAAGCGGATACTGATTGGTAACATGATAGCCATGGCCTCTATTGGGCCGAGTCCGGGCAATACCCCGACCATTGTGCCTAATATTACTCCGATCAGACACATCATTAAGTTAGCTGGATCAAGAGCGATTTGAAACCCTTGGAGGAGATGTTCTAATCCAGACATGGAAACCTCTTCTAAAATTTTATAAATAAAAGGTTTTTTTCTAAGAAGCCCTTAAAAAGAGAATCCGGACGGCAGATCCAATTGAAATAAGACTCCAAAAATAAGCCAGATGCAGAATGTAATGGAAACACTGAGAATGATCGGCCGCCTCCAGTCTTTGTATCCAACCACCTTGGCCAAGCCCAGCGAAATTAATAAAGTGGAAAGGATGTATCCAACAATCCCCACTAACAAAGGCCAGAGGGCAAAATTTAGGAGAATTCCTCCGGATCTTAGCCATCCTTTTCGGTCTATTTTTTCAGACTCCCCAGAAGGATCGATCTTTTCTCTTTTAATCAAGACTGATATAGCCAGAGCGATACCGGTAATCAGGACACAAAGGTTGGCGGCCAAGGGGAGGAGACCAGGGCCAAGGTCCCCCTTTTCACCAAGGCCAAGCTTTAGCGAAGGGGAAAGCATCGCTGCTGCAAAAGAACAAAAAATACCATAGATGATCAACTCTGTTTTTGATATACTTTTTATTTTTTCCATCAGAGGTTATCGTCCTTGTATTTTTTTAATAATTGTTTTGTGCTGAAAATTCGTCTTTGCTACACCTTTCGTTCACGATCCTGCCAATACGGTTCTTTGAGTACTTTACGAAGAATTTTCCCATAGGCGTTTTTGGGAAGATCTGGTACAAATTCGACACTTCTTGGTTTTTTATAACTGGCCAGCCGCTTTTTACAGATCTGGATGACCTCTTCTTCGGAAACTGAAGCCCCCGGTTTGGCCACGACAAAGGCCTTGACGGATTCACCCCAGATCTCATCAGGGACACCGACCACCGCCGCTTCAGCCACTTGAGAATGGGTCATTATGGCGTCCTCTACCTCTCGTGGGTAAATATTGAACCCGCCGCTGATGATCATATCGTGTTTGCGATCCATGATATAGATGAACCCATCCTGGTCGATAGTCCCCATATCCCCGGTATGAAACCAGCCTCCCCGAAAGGCCTCGGCCGTGGCTTCGGGGTTTTTCCAATATTCTTTCATCAATTGGTTGGTTTGAATAAGGATCTCCCCGGTCTCGCCGGGCTTGATTTCAAAGCCTTCTTCGTTAGCGATTTTTACCGCTACTCCCAGGGCCGGTTTGCCGGCCGAGGCCAGGCGCCGACATTCCTTTTCGGTTCCATCGATGATATGATCTTCCGGTCCTAAATAGGTGACCGGCTGCGGGGATTCGGTCAAGCCATAGTTCTGCCGGAATATCTTTCCAAATATCTTGATGGCCTCCTTTAGTTTCTCAGGGGACATGGGTGCCGTACCATACCAGATACGTTTGATACTGCTAAGGTCGTAGCTTATCAATTTGGGATGTATGAGGATAAGATTCAGCATGGTCGGAATAAGCAGCACAGCGGTGACCTTTTCTTTCTCAATTGTTTGAAGCACCAGGTCGATGTCGAATTTGTCAAGAATAACGTTGGTGGCCCCACGGATGCTGTAGCTGCTCATCATAAGCCCGGCGGCATGGGTTAAGGGACCGATGTTCAAATTGACATCGGTCGGCAGTATCGGCTGATCCAGATTCAGCAAGGTGTTGATTAGACGGTTATAGGTGATTCGATAAGTGGTGACGGCGCCTTTCGGTTTTCCAGTCGTCCCGGAGGTGTACTGGATACGATCGATGTCGTCCTCATCGATTTCTATATCGGGCGGTGTTTCGGGTTGGTTCACCACGAGGTCTTCATATTTTATTCCTCGGTTGCGGGTATTACCTACAATAATGAGTTGTTTAAGACGAGGCACGGAGGGTAAAATCGGATCAATAATCGGGAACAGGTCCGCACCAACTATGAGGGCGTCGGTATCCGAATCATTCAATATGTAGGCATGCTCCTGGGAGTTCTGTCTGGCGTTTAAAGGGACGATGGCCAGACCAGCCATGGGTATTCCAAATAAACTCTCCACCAGTTCGACACAATTATTCAGCAGGATGGCCACCTTCTGCCCTTTTTCCAATCCGATAGACAGAAGGGCATGGCCGAGTTTGTTTGTTCTGGCATTGAGTTCACGGAAGGTCAAGCGCTGATCCTGAAAAATAATGGCAGTTCGATCCGGATATCGGCTGAGGGCAAAAGTCTGCAACAACCCTGGATTCATAACTAAAAGTCTCCTTTTTCTTCAACTCCGCATGGTTCTAAAAACAGGGCCAAGCTGCCGGGGAAGTATTTCATAGGCCTGTTCCACCCAATCGCATAATATCGGACGTGTGTCACGGGGATCGATAATATCCTGAACCCCGAATCGCTCTGCAGTTCGAAAGGGCGATTCGAATTTCCGGTAATGATCCATAAGCTCTTCCAAGCGGGCTTCCGGGTTTTCTGCGGCTTGTATCTCTTTCCAATAGGCCGCCTGCACACCCCCTTCGATCGGAATAGAACCCCAAAAACCGGAGGGCCAGGCATAACGCAGATTGAGATCCCTCTGGCGCCCATAACCCGAACCGGCCACACCAAAGGCTTTCCTGACCAGAATGGCCACCCAGGGGACCTGGGTTTGCTCGATGGCTTGGAGGGCCCGAACGGCTTTGCGGATGGTTCCCTGTTTCTCCGAGGCCAGACCGATCATCACTCCGGGCTGATCCACAAAATTAACGATGGGTAGGTGGAAACTGTCGCACAAGTCCACAAAACGAATGAGTTTTTCGGCTGCCTGGGCCGTCAGTGCGCCGCCTAAATAATTGGGGTCGCTGGCCATGACACCCACCGGGAATCCGCTCAATCTCCCTAACATGGAAATAACCGATTGACCTTGATGACGGCCGATTTCGAATAAAGAATCCTGATCAAAGATCATTTTAAGGATCTTGCGGGCAATGTAGCTTTTGCGTCGATTATTGGGCACTGCCGACAGGAGTTCTTCTTCTTTTCGGTTGGGATCATCGGTTGGGTTTTGCCTGGGGGGAACCTGAAAGGCATTCTGGGGCATATAAGAAAGAAAGGTGCGGATTTGGTCAAAGGCATCGGCCTCACTTTCTGCTTCGTTGTCCACCACACCGCTTCCCCGGGTATGGATTTTGTAACCGCCGAGGTCTTCCTTGGTTAACTGCTCACCGGTAGCAGGGGTGACCACAAAAGGGCCGGCGGCAAAGAGTTGGCTGCTTTCTTTAACCATGACTGAAAAATGGGCAGCCACCACTCGGAAGGCTCCAAGTCCGGCCACCGACCCCAGCGCTGCGGCCACCACCGGAATGAGTCCCAATAAGTTTCTGGAATCGTTAGTGGGGTATCCGGGCAATTTGGTCGCCCCAGCTTTTTCTAATAATTTAACACTGCCTCCGGCCGTATCAACCAGGCGTACTATGGGGATTTGCATCTCCATAGCCAGCCGTTCCGCCCATATCCATTTCTCCGAAACCGTCGCCTCCGAGGAGCCTCCTCGGATGGTGAAATCCTCACCGGAAACCACCACCCGCCGCTCGTTGATTCGACCGGTTCCGATAACAATGTTGGCCGGTGTAAAGTCAACAAGGTTTCCCTGAGCGTCGTATTTGGCCGCACCGGTGAGTGCGCCAATCTCCCGAAAACTACCGCTGTCAAGCACCTGGGCGATTCGTTCCCTGACCGTCAGCTTTCCCGCCTTATGGTGACGGGCAACGCTTTCCGGTCCCCCCATTTGTTTGGCCATCTCCCTGCGGCGGGTGATTTCTTTTACTTCCTCTTCCCAACTCATTACATCCCTCCGTTGTTCTCAACCGGAAATTAGAAACGTTTGGTTCGAATGGAATAAGGCAGTTTGTCCCGATAACGGCTTATAATATACTCAATAGGTTGATGCTCCCTGTCGACATACACCGTTCTGACCACAATCACGGCAGAGCCTTTTTTTAATTGCAGGTGTTTGGCTGCTTCGGAATCGGCACGTTCCAAAGAAATATTGGAAGTTCCCTCCATCACCTGGATACCAGCCAGTTTCTCAAACTGCGGAATGAAAGGATTTTCATTCAGACGCTCCAGGGGGATCCGTGAACCGAACCGGTATGGTAAATAGTAGATCACGCTGGAAAGTGGTTGATTCTGGAACCAGCGCACGCCTTTAATCTGAAACACGAATTTATCTTGGGGGTTTTTAAGATTTTTCTTTATTTCTTCAGTGTTTGCCACCATGCCGAATTCTTGGATCTTAAATGACATCTTTGAACCAATATAGAAGATGTCATTGAGGTTATCAACGGTGGGGAGCTGAGTCTTCCAGGTATCTTTACTATTGACATAGCAACCTGAACCCCTAATGCTTTGAATAAAGCCTTCGTTGGTCAGAGTTGATTTGGCATTCCTGATAGTGGGTCGGCTGACTTGGTATTTTTGGGTTAACTCGTGTTCTGCAGGAAGCCGGCTACCCGACGGCCAGGTTCCATCTATGATATTGTTTCGAATCAGTTGGGCAACCTGATAATAGAGAGGCAGGGGGAGGTCGGAAGGATTTCCAAATGAATCAATTTGTTTTGGCTGAGTCATATCCTGTTTTTATTTTTAATTAAATTTGTAACATACTTATTACAAATATTATATATATTTGTCAAGATATTTTACAAATTAAAAAACATCGGTCTACCCGCATGCTTCATTCCCAGGGTTTTGGCAGGTATCTATTTCTTTCAGATTTTTTTATCCTGCTACATATACTCGTCTTCGGTGATAATTCCTTCGCCGTCGGCATCCCGATATCTGTAAATTTTCTCCATCTGCCATGGCGGTTTCTTCGTCCTTGACACCCATCGATGACCCTGTTAAATTTTTACACCTCGGAATTGAAGCTCCCTGCACCAAGGTTCAGGGAATCTTCCATGCAAGGTAAATGTTTGTTGTTGAAGTTCGCTCGCTAACCCAGGCAGTCGCGCCAAGGGCGTGACGGGGAATGCGCTCGCTGTCCATGTCATCAGAAAGGAGATAGATCTTTGGGGATAACCTTTAAAAAACGGATTCAGACAACGAAGATTTTGAATCCGGCCGATAGTTTTAAGGAGACGATTCTGACCGTAGAAACGCGATGGGATCCTCTGATCAAAAGGACCGTGAGGGTCCTTGATCTTCCTATAATAAAATTTCCTCCGTGGGCTATGGAAGACATGCTGGAGAAAGGCGGAAGTGGGGTTTGCCCCTTTTGCCCCCAGGCTTTGGAGAAGGTCACCCCGCAATTCACCGTTGATTTTATTCCTGGGGGGAGACTGCGTTTGGGAGAGGTCTGTATATTCCCGAACAGGATCCCTTTTGACCGGCATTGTGCCGTAGTCGTTTTCACCAAACAGCATTATGTTCCTCTGATCGATTTTTCAGAAGAAATCCTTTTCAACGCTTTTTCCGCCGCTTGTGTCTTCCTGCGCCGGGTCGTTGAGAAGGATCCCGCCGTACGGTTTTTTTCCATCAATTGGAATTATCTCCCCATGTCCGGCGGGAGCATTATCCATCCTCACCTGCAAATCCTGGCCGGGGAGTTCCCCACGGATTATCAAGGTGCCGTAATTCAGGGGTGCAGGCGCTATCAAAAACGTTGGGGCCAGGTCTATTGGGATGACTTGATTGAAACGGAGAGGAACTTTGGAGAGCGGTATATCGCTGCCCTTGGGCAGACGGTCTGGCTGGCCAGTTATGCCCCGTTAGGGGTTACGGATATTATGAGTGTTTTCAGGGGCAGGACATCGCTCCTGGATCTCCCGGATCAGGATCTCAGAGACTTCGTCCAAGGGTTGGTCCGGGTTTTCGGATATTTCCAGGAATTCAACCACAACAGTTTCAACCTTGGCCTTTATTCAGGTGACCTTAAGGGAGATGATTCTTTTTGGGTGAACGCCAGGATGGTGACCAGGAGGTTGTTACCCCCGGTTGGGGCAAGCGACGTCAGTTATTTTGAAAAGATTCATAGAGAGTCTCTTGACTATAGAACACCTGAGCGCCTCTGTGAAGAGGTTAGGGGATTTTTCTGAAGTCTTTCATAATTATCCGAATAAATTTTTACTTTAATTTGCCCGGAGTCAAATAGGCCAACAATTCACCGAAATTGTTTACGGTGATGGGTTTTCCTTCCGGTTTTCCGAAACCCCATGAAGCATAGATGAAAGCAACATTGGCCAGTTTTGCCGCCATCTCGTCACCGGCCGTGTCTCCAATATACACCGGATCGTTTAAGGAATGATGGTCTTTGAGGTTTAAAAGCATTTCATGTTTGGGCAAACCCGAAAGGCCATGACAATCAAACCCGGAAAGCCATGGCCGCAGCCTTGAAAAATCAAGAAACAGGTTGAGGTACCAATCTTGACAGTTACTTAACAGGAATATTTTGTACTCACCGGCCAGTTGCCTGATGCCTGCCAAGACGCCGTCAAAAAATTTCCCTCCTTCACACCGGACCACCTCGGTTTCACAGTCGTTGAGCGTGTCCAGCAATTTCGGGATCTTTTCTCTGATTCCCGGCAGGAGGATATCAATACATTGCTCGTACGGTTGGCCGGCCACTCTCTCGACCTGTTCAGGACTGATTATTCGGTTAGTCCCCAATTGCGCCAGGCCGAGATTCCAACCTTTGGCGCTGGCCGGAGAGGCATTCCAGAGGGTCCCATCGATGTCGAAAATAAGAGCGTCAAAATCGAAATTTGGCCTCAACATTGGGTAGTTATAATTTAAACTTCCCTTTAAAGTATGTGTCCCTTACGTCTTTGGCTTTGGTCTTTCCCCACGAGTCCACCCCCATTTTTTTAATCAAACACAGATTAAAAACTTTTGTATTGTGCGGGCGCTGCGAGGCCATATCGGCATAGGGATGGAGATGATCGCAGGGGAAGTCGGAGCAGTCACCACAAAAATCAAGATCCTTCTTTTCAATACATCGATAGACATTACAGGGTTCGGTCATGTTCAGAAAGGCAATGGTTCCTTTTTCCGCACGGCATCCCTGGCAAACCGCTTTTTCCGAAGGAATCCCCATATTCTGAGCAATCTTCGTCCGCAGGTCCTGGTTGTCTTTGGCCAGGTACATCGGACAATTAAAACAGTCAATCCCACAGGGTGCGGTTATTTGCAGGTAATCCATAGCTCCTCCTTATTTCTATTCAGTCATCACTTCATCCGGCAGTTCGTCTATGTCTCCAGGAGTGATGGGAAAGTGTTCGATCAACAGCCGGCCGATCCCTTCTATCGCTTGGCAGAGGGCCTCACAGGGCCGGCCTTCTTTAATACCCAGAGAGACATCCTGGGCAAACCGGTTCAGGGTTTCCTGGTTCATCTTTTCATAAATGCCTTCATCGGCCAAAACCCAAACCTTGTGTTCCAGCAAAGAAAGGAAAATCAGGACGCCGGTATGGAATCTCGTTTTATAAAGCCCTTTTTCATAAAAGGCCTGAATGGCCCTCTGCCGAACGGTTTCTTCTTTTCTGCGCGGTCCGATAAAAACCAGTTTCAGCCGGGGGAATTTGGCCCCAATCCACCAAAAAGGAAAAAAGAGGCCGAAGCTTAAAGGGATGTAAGCATGAAGGGATTCATGAAAGAATAAAACCGAGATTACCAGGGAAAGGAGGCTTCCGAAGATGACTCCCCCCAGGATCTCTGCTTCCCGATATTGATCGCTTTGGTCCACCACCATCACCGCAATCTCTCCGTCGGTCCGGGATTCCACCGAATGAGTCGTGGTCTTGATCTGTTCCCCTTCTTCATGGGTGAAAAATGTGGCCGCTTTCATAGTTTCAACCGAATTTATCAACTTTTTTCTCCAAACTCCAAACCCTTGACTCAAAACTTGACATTCTTCGCTTTCCCTTTGTTTTCAATCTGCACTCTGAAATCTCCAATCCGAAATCAAAATCACCAGCTCCCTGAGGATCCGCCCCCGCCGAAACTTCCGCCTCCGCCGCTGAAACCTCCACCGAATCCCCCACCGCCGCCGGATGGGAAAAATCCGCCACCAGACCAGAATCCGCCTCCCTTCCCCACCCCTGAAGCGGAAAAAAGGGACGGCAGAAACATGCCTATTCCCAACCCGGCAAGGGCGGCAAGGATCAAACCAACAATCCCTAAAGGAAAAAGACCCAAATCAATCAAGGTCGGCAACCCAACGGCCCCGGCAATACCTCCAAAAATACGGGAAATGCTTCCAATAAATAACAGGGCTACAAACCCGGCGATAAGAAAAGTGAAGAATGATGGGACCCCATTATTTTTTTTTGCGGTTTGCCCTTCATCGGCCTTGAATTCCCCCCGGGTGGCATCGATCAGGGCGGAAATCCCGGCCTGAAACCCGCCGTCAAAATCCCCTCTTTTGAATCGGGGGGTTATGACCAGGTCAATAATCCTTCCAGCCAATAAATCCGTCAACCGGCCTTCCAGGCCGCGGCCGACCTCGATCCGTATCTTGCGTTCCTGTTTGGCAACGACAACGATGATCCCGTTGTCCTTGTTTTTTTGTCCGATCTTCCAGGTTTCCCCAACCCGGATGCTGAAGGCTTCGATGGGTTCTCCTTCCAGACTGGGAACGGTCAGAATGACCAATTGGGTGGAATCGGATTGTTCAAAAGCTTTTAATTCTTCCTCCAGGCGATCTCTGTGCGCCGGAGAAATCATCCCGGCATTATCATTTACATAACCCCGGAGGGAGGGCACCTCCAGGGCTCGGACTACAGAAGTGAGGCTGAAAAGAAGCAATGAGAAGATAAAAAAGATTTTTTTCATCGGGCACACATTAATCCAAAAAATGGGTCCAAGTCTGCTATTTTTCCTTGGGTCTTGTGCCTCAAGGCTTCTATCACTTGAATCCTTGGCCCCTCGAATCCTTGAATCCATTGATTTTAAAATTTAACCTGCGGTGCCTTTTCCGACCCGGCTTCGGCCTTAAAAGGCTCTTTAAGTTTTAAGCCTAATAAAAATTTATTGGTCAGGTTATTGGGAAAAACCCGGATGGAACCGTTAAAGACCTCAACAGTCTTATTGTATCGGGTCCGAGCCACATTGATCCGGTTTTCCGTACCTTCCAATTGGTGCTGCAGGTCCTGAAAATTCTGGTTGGCCTTCAGATCCGGATATCGTTCCACGACCACCATCAACCTGGACAGGGCACTGCTCATAGCTCCCTGGGCAGCCTGGAATTGACTGAAGGCATTCGGATCTTCCAACAGGTTCTTGTTCATTTGAATCGAACCTACTTTGGCCCTGGCCTCGGTAACGGCCGTCAAGGTCTCTTTTTCGTGCTTGGCATAGGCTTTAACCACTTCGACCAGGTTGGGGATCAGGTCGTTTCTGCGTTGATAAGCCGCCTCCACGTCCCCCCAGGCGGCTTTGACCGCTTCTTCATTGGTCTGGATGGTGTTATAACCGCACCCGGTCATCGTCAGCATTAAAACCAGGATCATCAAACTGAAATTAATAGGTCTTCTCATCACAACCTCCCGTCATATTCTAAAAAACATTCATTTAGGCCGAGTAAAAAGGGATTGAAGGTTTAAATAGGGAATCCTTTGTGTTTATTGGCCTTTCGCTCGAAAAGGACTTACTTTTTATAATATCATTTCCAAAAGGTAAAGCCAACACTTTTATGGCGGCCTGTTTGTCTTTTTATATACTCATTCCGATTAGGCACTTTTTTTGCATCTAATTATTCATTGAGAGGTCAAGCCAATAATCGTCATTAACTGTTTGGGAGAAAGAAATGAGTCAGGATATCCTAAAAATTCCCATTTTGATCTTAGGATGCGGCAATATGCTTTTTGGCGATGACGGGTTTGGCCCTGCCGTTATTGAACACCTGGAAGCCCATCATTCAGTTCCAGAGACTGTTTTAGCTCGGGATATGGGAACGAGTATTAAAGACTTTCTTTTTGATCTAATAATCTCCCCTGTTAAGCCGAAGCGAATTTTTATTTTGGATACCATTTGTCAATCTCATCGAAAGGCCGGGGAGCTTTTCGAAATCAATCTGGACCAATTGCCGGAAGGAAAAACGAGCGACAGGCCCTTTCATCAGTTCCCTTCCATCAATCAATTGCATGAACTCGGGAGCTTGACTGGTGTGGATATTCGGATACTCGTGGTGCAGGCCAAGGAAATCCCGGACATCGTTCGCCCGGGCCTCTCCTCTGAGGTGAAAGAGGCAATTCCTAAGGCCTGTGATTGGCTGATAAAAGAGATTGGAACGGAAATAATTTAATTTTACCCTTGGAGTCGATATGATATACAGTACCATATAAAAGAAATACCAAAAATAAATACGAACCATTTAAGGATTCAAACCTGTGAAACTAAAAGAAGTGGTGGAAGTCGTGCAAGGGACCGTGTTGACTCGCGGGTCTGATTTAGACCTGGAAGTAAAATATTGCGGAGCCATGGACTTGATGAGCGACGCCCTGGCTTACCTACCCCCCGGATGCATGCTCCTTACCGGGTTGAAAACCATTCAAACCATTAGGACCGCGGAAATGGCTTATGTTACGGCTATCCTTTTCGTGCGAGGCAAAATGCCCGACTCGGAGACTATCCAGTTGGCTGAAGAACTGGGCATTCCTCTGATCAGGACGAATTTTGGGATGTTTGAATCCTGTGGACGTCTTTATCAAGGAGGCATGTCCTCTGTACCTTTAACACGGCGGTATCCTTGATCAGCTGCGGGGAACATTTTTTTATAACCTTAGACTGAAGGCTCAAAGCGATGGGGGGCAGGCAAGAGGCGATAGAAAATAGGCTGAAGGCTGAAGGAAGTCAAAGTTTGAAAAAAAAGTTTTGCCCATAGTCTGTCTCCTATCACTTTTTTTGAATTCTTAAAATACAACAAGGAATCTGACCCTTGGAATTTACCAAAAAGCAGGAACTTATTTATAATTTGCCCATCGAACATGTAATGCGAAAGAACGTGATAACCGTTACCCCGGATACGACCATCAGGCAATTGAAGGAAATTCTAAGGATTAATCGGATATCCGGCGTACCCGTGCTGGACGGTGGTCATCTGGTCGGGGTCGCCTCCATTGAGGACCTGATTAAAGCCTTGGAAGTCGGAGAGCTTGATGTGCCTGTCGGACAAAGAATGACCAGGCAGTTGATTACGGTTTTGGAACACGCCTCCATAATCGAAGCCGTAAAAAAATTTTCACAATTCCATATCGGCCGGCTCTTGGTGGTTAATGAGAAGGGAACCTTAACCGGTATTTTGACCGGAAGTGATATCACCAGAGGATTGTTGGAGGCCATCAACCTGAATGATCATGCTAAAGAACTCAAACGAAATCCCCAAATTATTTTTAGAGAAGACATTGTTTCCGATCAGACCAGTCTGATTCTGAGATACCACATCAAAGAGAAGGATTTTAAGAGTGGGGGAAGTGCCTCCAGCAAGATCAAAAGGGCCATGGAGCAACTGGGGATATCGCCCCAAATACTGCGCCGAGTGGCCATTTGTGCCTATGAGGCCGAAATGAATCTGATCATTCATACCAATGCCGGCGGTGAGTTGATTGTGGAAATTGAACCTGAATTGATTCGGATGACAATAACTGATCGCGGTCCTGGCATCCCCGATGTGGAACAGGCCATGTCTCCTGGATTTTCAACGGCCCCCACCTGGATTCAAGAGCTGGGTTTCGGAGCGGGAATGGGATTGGCCAATATAAAAAAGTGCGCCGATTCCTTTACCATTCAATCGAATCTTGGTACCGGAACCCAGCTGGATATCGTAATTCAACTTTGACGGGCTCCCCGGTCCGGGCAAGCCGGAACCAGACAAGGTCATGAGCAAAGAAAATCCGAACAACAAAAGTTGATGCCAGATCCCAGATGCCGGATACCCCCCCAAAGCCCAGACTTTTCACTCCGGCAGCAGGTGTCTGGGATTCGTGAGACCTGCCAGTTTTTTTTACAACTTGTAAAAAAATATCGACTCCAAGCTTTATAAACCGACCCATTTTTTTCCTCAAATTTTCCCCCAACCGGCTTAAACTTAATAAATACAGGGTGAAGGGATTCGTTCGGTCTGAAAACGGTTTAGGACCATCCCTTCTTCTTTCTGGCACAGACCTTGCTATTTTAATGATCGGAAAGACCAGAAAGGAGGGACCTATCCAAGACGATCATGATTGACCTACAAACTGTCATTGAACAATTGAACTTGGAGACAATCGCTTCGATTGAACGGCAGAATCGTCCGGTTGTGGGCGGATATGCATCGGACCTCCTTAGTTGTGCCATGCGGGGAGCAAAAAAGGACTTCCTCTGGGTTACCCTTCAGTCTCATGTTAATGTGGTTGCGGTAGCCAGTCTGTTAAATCTGGCCGGTGTCATCATAACTGAAGGAAACCGGCCTTCCCCAGAAACCATCGCCCAGGCTGAAAAAGAAAAGGTGATCTTAATGCTTACTCCCAAAAATACCTTTTCCATTGTCGGGCAATTGATAGCTCTGGGGATCAGCGGTGAATAAGGACCAGGATAGCTCCCCGCATTTTTCGGATCGGTTGAAGCTTTTTAAGGCCGATTTGCACATCCATACCGTGCTTTCAGGATGTGCGGAAATAGAGATGATTCCTTCCTTAATCCTGTGGCAGGCGGAAAGGAAAGGATTAAATCTCATTGCCATTACCGATCATAATGCCTGGCATAATGCGGAAGCGGTCATGGAGGCGGCGGTGGGCACCAATATACATGTTTTGCCGGGGATGGAATTGCAGTCCAAAGAGGAAGTCCACCTTCTTTGTCTGTTTGATACCGTTGAACCCTGTAAGGAGTGGCAAGAAAAGGTTTTTCAAAAACTGCCTCCCTTGGCCAACAAAGAGGACTTGTTCGGACCCCAATATGTGGTCAATGCCGCCGGGGAATGGCTTTGGACTGAAGAGCGCTTATTGGCTCAATCGGCGGATATGGCCCTGGAAGAAATTGTAGGCCAGGTTTCCTCTCTCGGAGGGATGGTTATCCCTGCCCATGTGGACCGGCCTTCTTACAGCTTATTATCCAACCTTGGTCTGATCCCTGCGGATATGGCCGTCCCAGCGTTGGAGGTCACCCCGTATTTTAACTGGCGCAAGGGTTTTCTGGAGTGGCCTCAATTGAAAGATTGGTGTCTCATCGTCAATGGGGATGCCCATCGACTGAACGAGATTCAAAACCGAACCCAGTTCAAAATGGCTCAACCGGAGATCAAAGAGATGGCCCTGGCTTTCAAAGGACAAGAGGGACGGCAGGTTGTAGTGGAGTGGCCTGATCAATGATCGGCAGGGACTATTAAAAACAGGAGGAAAAAAATGACCCAATCGGAAACCATTGAATTAGAACCTCTCAATAAAATTATTGATGAATTTAACGGGAGAACAGGGACCTTAATCCCGATGTTACAGAAAGCCCAAGACCTTTACGGTTATCTTCCACCTGAAGCACTTAACCGGATATCGGAAAAGACGGGCATCCCTTTAAGTCAGATCTATGGCGTCGCCACCTTTTATTCTCAATTTTATCTGACCCGTCGGGGGAAAACCATTATCCGACAATGTGACGGTACCGCCTGCCATGTCCGTGGAGCAGGGAAGATCACTGACACGATTCAGAATGAATTGGGTATTCATGCCGGGGAAACCACCCCTGACTACAAATACACGTTCGAGGTCGTTTACTGTTTAGGCGCCTGCGGGTTGGCACCGGTGGCGGTAGTGGACAACAAGGTTGTGGGCCGTTTAGTCCCTGAAAAAATGGCCCAGATTCTAAAGGAGACCTGAGACCCTTGATGGAACTTTCTTTACATCTGCTGGACATGGTTCAAAATTCCATTGAAGCCGGTTCGTCCAAGATCGAAATAACCATTCATGAGGACTTGAAAGCGGACGTATTGGTCATTGAAATCAGTGATAATGGGAGGGGAATGTCCGAAGAGCAGATTGCTAGGGTTCTGGATCCTTTTTACACTACCCGGAAAACCCGCCATGTCGGTTTAGGGATTCCTTTGTTGTTGGAAGCCTGCCGCCGTTGTGATGGGAATCTGGAAATCCGTTCCAAGCCTGGAAAGGGGACAACGATTCAAGCCACCTTTCGCCATAGCCATATCGATCGAGCCCCCCTGGGGAATATACCCTCGGTCCTTATGACCGTGCTTTTTGCTGATAATAATATCGATTGGCTCTATATCCACAGGGTCAATCAGGAGGAATTCCGTCTGGAATCCTCGGAAATCAGAAAAGAATTAGTGGACGTACCCATCACGCACCCCAAAGTGCGGAAGTGGCTTCTCGATTTTTTGATTAAAGGAGAAAACGGCTTGTTTTCTAAGGCCGCATCGGTAAGGGCGTCGGCCTAAAAAGGAATACGTGTTCGGCGGAGGAAAGAGGAGGGGAATCAATGACAAAATTAAAAAGCATTGAAGAACTTAAAAAGATCCGTGAAGAGGCCAAGAAAGATCTTTTATCCCGTGTTCAGACCGGGACCCGGATTATTATCGGCATGGGAACTTGTGGTATTGCGGCCGGAGCCAGGGAGGTTATGCAGGCCGTTTTGAGTGAACTGGATATGCGAAAAATTGAAGCCCATGTGGAAACGGTGGGTTGTGTCGGAATGTGTGCCAAGGAACCCCTGGTTGATATAGAACAGGCCGGCAAATCCAGGGTTCGCTACGGGAATATCACTCGGGAAAAGGTGCCTCGTTTAATTGAGGAACACCTTATCCGAGGTCAGATGGTTCAGGAATGGGCGGTCAGTCGAATGGAAGCACAAAAAACCTGATCGAATTTGAAATTGGAAACCAATAACATCAAGCATTTTGTAGGAGGCAGACATGGCTGAACCTTTTTATCGGGCTAACGTTCTGGTGTGCGGCGGGACGGGGTGTACGGCCTCGGATTCGGAAGAGGTCATCTCCGGATTAGTCAAAGAAATTGCCCGCCGTGGATTGGAGAAGGAGGTCCGTGTTGTACCGACCGGATGTCGCGGCTTTTGTGCTATGGGACCGATCATGGTCATCTACCCTGAAGGGATTTTTTATTGCCAGGTCCAGCCCAGGGACGTCCAGACCATTGTGGAAGAAACCCTGGTCAAAGGAAGGGTGGTCGGCCGTTTAACCTATAAAACCCCTGAGACCTACAAGGAACTTCCCCGGTATCAGGATATCCCTTTTTACAGTAAACAAGTCCGGATTACCCTGCGGAACTGTGGAATCATCGATCCGGAGAAGATAGACGAATACATTGTTCAAGGCGGATATGAGGCTTTGTCCAAGGCTTTATTCGATATGACCCAGGAAGAAGTCATCCAAGAGGTCAAACGTTCCGGATTAAGAGGGCGAGGAGGGGCAGGGTTTTCCACCGGTACTAAATGGGAATTTACCTTCAGGGCCCCGGGAGAGGTCAAGTATGTGGTTTGTAATGCCGATGAAGGGGACCCGGGGGCCTTCATGGATCGGTCCCTGCTGGAAGGCGACCCCCACAGTTTGATCGAAGGCATGACCATCTGCGGGTATGCCATTGGAGCCAGCGAAGGATACATCTATTGCCGGGCTGAATATCCGTTGGCCATTAAACGACTCAATGTGGCCATTGCCCAGGCGGAAGAGTATGGCCTCCTGGGAGATAATATTCTAAACACTGATTTTTCATTCCATCTGCACATCAAGGAAGGGGCCGGTGCCTTTGTCTGCGGTGAAGAAACGGCCCTGCTGGCCTCCATTGAAGGCCGCCGAGGTGAACCGCGGCCCCGTCCCCCCTTTCCGGCCGCTTCCGGCCTTTGGGGGAAGCCGACCAACCTGAACAATGTAAAAAGTTATGCCAATGTTCCCCAAATCATTGTTAACGGGTCCAATTGGTTTAATAACATCGGGACCAGGCGAAGCCCGGGAACAGCTATTTTTGCTTTGACCGGCAAGGTGAACAACACGGGTCTGGTTGAGGTTCCTATGGGGATTACTCTGGGTGAGATCATTTTCGATATAGGCGGGGGGATTCTCAAGGACAAGCGCTTCAAGGCTGTCCAGACCGGAGGCCCACTAGGAGGTTGTATCCCTCCGCAGCACCTGAACGTAGAGGTGGATTTCGATTCGTTACAGGAAGTGGGTGCGGTGATGGGGTCCGGCGGTATGATTGTGGTGGATGAAGATACCTGTATGGTGGAATTTTCTAAGTTCTTTTTAAAATTTGCCCAGGCCGAATCCTGCGGCAAATGTATTCCCTGCCGGGTCGGCGGGAAACGGATGCTGGAAATCCTGACCCGTATCAGTGAGGGGAATGGAAGGTTGGAAGATCTGGATACTATCAAGACCATAGCCAAAGGGATGGAAACGGGATCTCTATGCGCTTTGGGCCAGTTGACACCCGGACCGGTCATGTCGGCCTTGAAGTATTTTGAAGCCGAATTCTTAACCCATATCCTGGACGGCGAGTGTCCGGCCGGATCCTGTCAGAGTCTGGTACGGGCCCGTTGTACCAATGCCTGTCCGGCCCAGGTGGATGTCCCCTCGTTTATTTCCCTGATTGCCCAGGGGCATTTCGCCGAAGGGCTGGAGGTGCATCGGGAAAAGAACCCCTTCGCCTTGATCTGCGGCCGGGTTTGTCCTGCCTTTTGTGAGCAGAAATGCCGAAGGGGTGATATTGACGAACCGGTGGCCATCCGCCACGCCAAACGGCTCATGGCCGACCATGAGATCGAAAAACCCTGGACCCCGGCCAAAATCGAAGGTCCAAAAAAGGAGAAAGTGGCTGTCATCGGCGCCGGTCCGGCCGGTTTGACTGCTGCCCTTAGATTGGCTCAACGGGGCTATCCGGTGACCGTCTTTGATAAGCTGCCGGTGGCCGGGGGTATGATGGCGGTAGGGATTCCGGAATATCGTTTGCCGCGAAATATCCTAAATATGGAAATCGAAGCCATCAAGCGGGCCGGGGTGGAAATCAAACTGGGACAAGAAATGGGAAAAGATTTCACCATGGACGGATTATTGGACCGGGATGGCTATAAAGCAGCGATCTTGGCCATCGGAGCCCATAAGGGACGTCGTTTGGGTATTCCCGGCGAAGATCTGCCCGGGGTCTATCAAGGGGTCGAATTCCTGAAAAATGTGGCCTTAGGCAAACCCCCCGAGGTCAGAGGAAAGAGCGTGGCCGTTGTAGGTGGTGGGGCCGTGGCTATCGATGCGGCCCGAACCGCCCTGCGACTGGGGGCCAAACGGGTCCATATTCTTTATCGACGCACCCGGCAGGATATGCCGGCCTGGAAAGAGGAGATCGAAGAGGCCTTCCGCGAAGGCATTCAATTCCACTTCCTGACCAATCCGGTGGGCATCTTGGGGCCCGATCAGGTGACCGGCGTGGAATGCCATTTGCAACGCCTAGGCGAGTTTGATGCCGGGGGACGCCGGCGCCCCATTCCGATTGAGGCTACGGAATTTGAAGTCCCCGAATTCATTTTGGATGCCGACCTTTTCATCGCCGCCATTGGACAGGCTTCGGATTTGGAAGGTCTCCAGAACGATAATAAGATTGAAGTGAAACCGGATACCACCCTTGCCGTAGGGGCCAATTTGATGACTACACGGGAGGGTGTTTTTGCCGCCGGGGACGTGACTTTAGGACCGGCTACGGTTATCGAGGCCGTAGATCAGGGAAACAAAGTGGCCATAACCGTAGATGCCTATCTCAAAGGGCAACCCCTGGAAAGGGTCAGGTTTGTTCCCTCTGATCGAGAAATCCCGCAACTTTATTCCATGGAGGAGTATGCCGAGGCCAAGCGTCCGGTGGTCCGACGCCTTTCCAAAGAGAAAAGTGTTCAATGCTTTGAAGAGGTGGAAGCCGGTTTCGATGAACATACGGCTCGTGAGGAGTGCAAACGTTGTCTGCGATGTGATTTGGAATGGTTAAAGTCGATGGGTCTTCAGGCTCCGACCCAGGAGAGAAAAGTGCAATCCGCATGAGGAACAGATCTGATAGTTTTTTCGGATCTCGAAGAAGGAGGTTTATCTAATGGATAAGGTAGTGAATATAAGAATCAACGGGCGTCACATTCGGGCCAGGGCCGGACAGACTGTCATGGAGGCGGCTAAGGGGGTCGGGATTGATATACCCAGCCTGTGCCATCACCCGGCCGTCACACCCATCGGGGCCTGCCGTATCTGTGTGGTTGAAATCGAGAGACAACGAGGTCTTCAACCGGCCTGTACCTTTCCGGTTACTGAGGGGATGAGGGTGGAAACCGAATCACCCAAAGTGGTTGAGGAACGGAGATTCATTCTCGGATTACTTTTCTCGGAAGGAAACCACTATTGTCCCTTTTGTGAATCGAGCGGGGACTGCGAATTACAGGCCCTGGCCTATCGATACGGTTTGGATCATTGGATTTATCAAAATCCAGGCGAAGCCAGGCCGGTGGACGGCACCCGGGAGCATTTTATCATGGATCATAACCGTTGCATACTCTGTCGTCGCTGCATACGGGTCTGCAGTGAGTTGGCGGCCAATAACACCCTGGGTGTTAAATACCGTGGGGCCAAAACCGTGATTTGTGCCGATGGAGGGGTTCCCTTCGGGGAATCCACTTGCATCAGTTGCGGAACTTGTCTGCAGATTTGTCCCACCGGGGCCTTAATCGACCGAAAGAGCGCTTATGCCGGACGTGAATCCCAGGTGGAGAGGACCAAAAGTGTCTGCATGTTCTGCAGCGTGGGCTGTGGTTCGGAGATCATTACCCGCGCCGGCAGGGTGTTGCGGGTGGAAGGGGAATGGGAGGAACATAATAACGGTGTGCTTTGCCTCAAAGGCCGTTTCGAGCTTTTCAAGGAAACGCGCAAACGTATTGAAACCCCGCTTATTCGGAAAGACAGTCGAATGCAGCAGGTCTCCTGGGAAGAGGCTTTGGATACTTTGGCGCAGGCTTTCAAAAAAAGTCCCAGTAAAAAAATCGGGGCCTGGACGACTTGCCGGACCCTTAACCTGACCCTAAGCGAGTTTGTAGCCGTATTCCTGGGAAAGATCGGTGCCAATGTGGGTGTTCTGGAGTTGACCCTGGCCAGATTTAAACTACCCTTGGGAGGCTCTTTAAATGATTTACTTTCCGCCGATACCATTTTGGTCACCGGGGCCGATCCACTCTCCGATCATCCGGTTATCGGTTATCATATAAAACGGGCTTGTATGAATGGGGCTCGATTGGTCCTTGTTTCCGACAACAACAATGAGATGAGACGTTTTGCTCATAAAACTTTTTCCTTGAATGAAATGGGTAAGGCCGTCAAATTTTGTCAGAACAGTGCCTCGCCGGTTGTGTTGTATGGGGAGGAAACGCCGCCGGAGCAAGCGGAAAAATTAGCCGCCTTACAAAGGAAGGCGCATTTCATTCCCTTGTTTCCGGAAAGCAACGGATTTCATGCCAAGGCCTTGGGCCTCCGGGCCAATTTTGCACCCAGCCAGATGGAAGCAGTCTACCTTCTCCTGGAAGATACCTCGTTATCGGACGAGAAAATCAAGCAGGCCCGGGAGGCAAAATTTCTGGCGGTCCATGCCAGCTATCACAGCCCGATCACCGAGGTGGCTGATATCGTCTTTCCGGCCTTACTTTGGTATGAGCATGAAGGGTCGCTGTATAACCTGGAAGGTAAAAAAGTGGCCGTTAGGAAGGCCGTATCGCTACCGGAAGGTTTGATTCCTGAAAATGAAGTATTAACCCAATTGGCCGCCCGAATGTAGGAATGGGAGGAGAAAGATCTATGGCGAAGATAAAAATTGCAACAGATTGGTTGGCCGCTTGCGCCGGATGCCATATGTCCTTATTGGATTTGGACGAGAGGCTGGTCCAGCTTTTGGATAAAATTGAAATTACCTCAAGCCCGATTACCGACTTGAAATACCCGCCGAGAGAGGGCGTTACGGTCGGAATTTTAACCGGCACGGTCAACAACACGGCCCATCTCGAAGTGGCCAGGGTCATGCGGGAGCGCTGTCAGATCCTGGTCTCCTTGGGTGATTGCTCGGTTCTTGGGGGTGTCCCTTTAATGAGGAACCAAGTCAAGATGGAAGATGCCCTGCGCAGGGCCTATGTGGAGACCGAGAGCACCGTGGATGGACTTATCCCCCGGTCGGAGGAACTGGCCCAACCGATTTTTGCCCGCCCTTTGGATCAGGTGGTCAAGGTGGATGTGTATCTGCCCGGCTGTCCGCCGTCGGCTGATGCCATCCATTTTGTAATCGGTGAATTGTTGGAAGGTCGTATCCCGGTCTTAAAGGACCAAGTATTGAAGTATGACTGAAGAAGAAGGAATCAGTACCTGAAATAAGCCGGTAAAGCAGAGGAGAAGATATAATGCAGAAGATCACGATAGAACCTGTAACCAGGATAGAGGGTCACGCCAAAGTCACCATCAACATGGGTGCCAAAGGGAAAGTGGATAACGCCTTTATGCATGTCAATGAATTTCGGGGTTTTGAAAAATTTACCGAAGGGCGGCCCTTTTTTGAAATGCTTCAAATAACGCCACGGATTTGTGGTATTTGTCCGGTCAGCCATCATCTGGCCTCGGCCAAGGCCTGTGACCGGATCGTCGGGGTGACCCCTCCACGAACAGCCCAGCTCCTTCGAGAATTGATGCATATGGGGCAGTATATTCAATCGCACTCCATGCATTTCTTTGAATTGGCCGGTCCGGATATGCTGCTGGGGTTCGATGCCGACCCGGCCATTCGAAATGTAGTAGGGGTCATCCAGGCTAACCCCGAATTGGCCTTGAAAGCAGTCCAGTCCAGGGCTTTCGGCCAGGACATTATCCGCAAATTGGGCGGGAAACGCGTTCACCCCATTCATTCGATTCCCGGGGGGGTTAATGCCCCTCTTTCCTCTGAAGATTGTGACGATCTATTGAGCCGGATTGATGAGGTTATGGAGACGATTAAGATCGCCATAACCGTGGCCAAAGGCTGGTTTGAGTCCAATCGCGAGCTGGTGGATAAATATGCGGTTTTTCCTTCAGGCTATATGGGGATGGTGGACGAACAGGGGGGATTGCAGTTGTATGACGGCCGGATACGTTTGACGGACAAAAACGGGAAAACGCTGGAGGAATTCGATCCCCAAAATTATCTGGAGGTTATTGCCGAGCATGTGGAAGACTGGTCCTATTTGAAATTCCCTTATTACCGCAAGATGGGCTATCCTGCGGGTACCTACCGGGTGGGGCCCTTGGGCCGGTTGAATGTGGCTGAAAAAATCAATACCCCTTCGGCCAATGAGGAATTTGGCAATTTCAAGGCCCTGGGTGGGGGTAAACCGGTAGAGGGCACCTTATGGTATCACTATGCCCGCTTGATTGAAGACCTTTATGCTATAGAACGGGCCAAAGAAATCCTCATGGACCCGGATGTGCTCTCCACCGATTTGGTCACCGACTCTAAAAGTTTCGTTGGTGAGGGGGTGGGGTGTTTGGAGGCCCCCCGGGGAACCCTGTTCCATCATTATAAAACCGACCAGAACGGCATGTTGACTAAAGTCAATCTGATTGTCGCTACCGGGCATAACAATTGGGCTATCAATAAATCCGTGGAAATGGTGGCCAAGTCCTTTGTGGATGGGAAGAAATTGACCGAGGGCATGCTGAACCGTGTGGAGGCGGCCATCCGAGCCTATGATCCTTGTTTCTCCTGCTCAACCCATGCCATTGGGGCCATGCCGATGATTATCGAGCTAAGGGAGGAGGATGGTACTCTGATCGATCGAGTCGAACGTTAAACCCCTCCCTCACATCTCTGTCCTCTCTCCAAACCTGGAGAGGGGGCAGAGGAAAACAGCCTGACTTTTCGGGAAAAGACCGCAGAAGGTCCTGAAGGGTTTGCCCGTCTTTTCGTATCCCTCCCTTGGCGGGAGATTTTTTTTAATGAAGATACACGAGATCATCAAGAATCAGGGGAAGAGCATTTCCTTTGAATTCTTCCCTCCGAAGGATTTGGACGGAGAAAACAGATTAGTCCCCGTAATCAAAAGACTCGAGACCCTCGGGCCCGATTTTGTGTCGGTGACCTATGGGGCCGGGGGAAGCACCGGGAAGAATACCGTCAGCCTGGTCGAGCGTATCCAAGAGGGGACTTCGCTTACCCCCATGCCCCACCTCACCTGTATCGGCCAGAGCTATGGGGATTTGAAAACCATCCTTGATCATTACAAACACCTGGGCATTGAAAATGTGCTTGCCCTCCGAGGGGATTTGCCGCAAGGGACCAGCGATGCCGATTTTCCTGAGGACTGTTTGACCTGTGCCAAAGACCTGGTTGACCTGACGGCAACTTACCAGGCCTTCTCGATAGGCGTCGCCTGTTATCCCGAAGGTCATATTGAGGCGCCAAGTCTGGAAAAGGACCTGTTATTCACCAAAAGAAAGATTGACAGCGGGGCTCATTTCGCTATTACCCAGATGTTCTTCGAGAATCGTTTTTACTATGATTTTCTGAACCGGGCGGAGAAGATCGGCATCCATATACCTATTATCCCCGGTATCATGCCTATACTCGATATCAAGAGAACCGGGGAATTCTGCCGGAGGTGCGGCACGACCATCCCAAATTCACTGGTCGCCCGGATGGAAAAGGCTTCTCCGGAGGACGCCGGACTTATCGGCCGGGAATTTGCCATTGAGCAATGCGCTGACCTGATCAGGCAGGGTGTCCGCTGTTTTCATTTTTATACCATGAATCAGGCTGAAACGGTCATCGACATCTTAGGCAGCCTGTCATTGGGTCGGCAATAACTCCTTTAAAGGGAAAGGGGGTCATTTGAAATTGAAAGCCTCCTCCAATATTTTCGAGGTCTTTTATCGCACCTTCCGAGACATCAGCCGGTCCGTCCACTCCAGCACAAAGGTCGATGAAGTTTTGTCCCTGGTGGTAAGGGAGTCTACCGAGAGCCTTCAGGCCAGGGGTGCACTCATCCGCATCCTCAATCTTGAATCTCATAAGATGGACCTTTTTGCCGCTCACGGTCTCAGCGAGCGGTATCTTTCCAAAGGACATGTCTCCAGCGAAACCATTATCACCGATCTCTGTAAACTAAATAAAGTGATTCTGATCCGCGACATTGATAAGAATCCCCGTATTCAGTACCCCCGCGAGTTTTTGGAGGAAGGGTTTCGGATGGCCCTGGATATCCCCTTGATACTGAACGAAGATGTGATCGGGATCATCCGGGTTTTTTTCGACCAGCCCCGGGACTTTTCGGAAGAAGAGCTCGATTTCATGGCGGCTGTTGCCGAACAAAGCGCCCTGGCCCTTGATAAGGCCCGGTTTATCGAGGCCCAGGAGTTACGGTATAACCATCTGGTTATACAAACGGAGAAGCTTACCGCCCTGGGCCGGATGGCCGCCGGAATCGCCCATGAGATCAACAATCCCATGGGCGGGATCCTGGTCTACACCACCATGCTTATGGATCAAGTCCCCGAGGAAGGCCCTGTTCGAGAGGGTCTGGATGTTATTGCCCAGGAGACCCTCCGGTGCAAAAGGATCATTCAGGAACTTCTGGACTTCTCCAGGGAACGGCCGCCGCTGAAGAAAATGGCCGATCTAAACTCGGTGATGGAAAAGGCTTTGAGGATCCTGGAAAACGAATTTCGACTCCGTCGCATTCAGTTGGAGAAGAACCTGTCCTCCGATCTCCCCCCGGTCTTTTTAGATGTCAATCAGATCCAGCAGGTCTTCATGAATCTCCTGATTAATGCCCTTGAGGCCACCCGTGAAAAGGGAAAGGTCAAGGTTTCCACCCGGCCCGGCCCCGGGGGCGAAACCGTTATAGCCGAGATTACGGATAACGGCAGCGGAATACCCTCTGAAAACCTGGCCAGGATATTTGAGCCCTTCTTTTCCACCAAGGAGAAAGGAACGGGTTTGGGATTATCCGTCAGCTTCGGGATCATCCAAAATCATCAAGGACAGATCGACGTATCCAGCCTGCCTGGAAGGGGGACGCACTTTTCCATCACCCTGCCGGTCCGGGCCAGAGAAGCAGACATCCCCTCGGAGGACCCAACCGATGCCGGCGCTTAATATCCTGGTCATCGACGACGAACGTTCCATTCGTGAAGGATGCCGCTTGTCCCTCAGCAACAAAGGGCACTTGGTCGAGACCTGCCCCAATGGCCGGGCAGGCCTCGAGGCCATTCTGCAGGGTACTTATGATATCGTTTTGCTGGACTTGAGACTGCCGGATATGGACGGTATGGAGATCCTCAGGAAGGCTTGCCGGGAATGCCCGTCCCTTTGTGTTATTATCGTCACCGGATTCTCCACCGTAAAGGGGGCCGTAGAGGCCATGAAGACCGGGGCCTTCGATTATCTCTCCAAACCCTTTTCCGAAAATGATCTTTTACTGGCCGTGGAAAGGGCACTGGAGAAAAAACGATTGATTGAGGAGAACCTTTCTCTTCGAAAGGAGGTCCTGGATCGGTTCGGTTTTCAAAACATCATCGGGGAGAATCCCCAGATCCTGGAAATCTATCAGCAGGTCCAAAAAGTGGCCCCTTTGGACAGTGCCGTGATCCTCTATGGAGAAAGCGGAACCGGGAAAGAGCTGTTCGCCAGGGCCATCTATGTCAACAGCCAGCGGGCCGGTCGGCCTTTTGTAGCTGCCGATTTCAGCGCACTCAGTCCCGGAATCCTGGAGAGCGAGCTCTTCGGCCATGTTAAGGGGGCCTTTACCGGGGCCCTGGAGAACAAGGCCGGGCTCTTTGAAATGGCCCAGGGCGGGACCCTTTTTCTGGATGAGATCTCCAATCTGCCTCCGGATGTTCAGGGGAAACTGCTTCGGGTTCTGGAGGCGCAGGAATACAAACCCGTCGGCGGAAGCCGGATCAAAAAGAGTGATGCCCGGATTATATCGGCCACCAACCAGGATCTTAAGGCCCTGGTGGAGGAAGGCCGTTTCAGAGAAGATCTCTATTACCGGCTGAACGTCTTTCCGATCTTCATTCCCCCTCTGCGGGAACGAAAGGACGATATCCCCCGGCTGGCTTATTTCTTTTTAAAGCTTTTCTGCCGAAAGACGGGAAAGAACGTTGAAGGATTCAGTGATGAGGCCCTGGAGGCCCTGATCCAATATGATTGGCCGGGGAATGTTCGTGAGCTCAAAAACATCGTTGAACGCCTGGTCATCCTGGCCGAAGGAAAAACCCTGGAGAATGTGGCTTCTCTTTATTCGACACGGCTTCGGGGAGGGACCAAGGGCGATCGGGTCCCTGAAACCACCGGGGAGCTGAGGGACTTCAAACAGCACCTCCTTAAGGAAACCTACGAGGTGGTTGAAAAGATGTTCCTCATTAAGGCCCTTGAGGCCTGCCAGGGGAATATCACCCAGGCGGCCCAGAGGGTCGGTATGCAAAGGCCCTATTTCCATACTCTCATAAAGAGATATGGCCTGAAAGCCAAGGGTTCAAAAACGACCCCTTGATTATACAGGACCGGAACAATCCTGTAAGGGCAGCCTTACTCAATCGAACTATAAGATATTTATCATAAAATTTCTGTCCCCTCCTTTTATACTGTACGGCCGTTCTTACATTTCCCTTCCAGTCCAATCATGGCCTTCTTCCTGACTTAAAAAAATTTCAAATAATTATAGCTTGTTATGTAAACGAGACTTTTCTTCGATGATATGCGTTTTTTGGAATGTCTTTTGCTTATATTAATTATGAAGCGTTAATAAACTAACCTTGTTAAAAATTATTTTATTGATTTATATAAGAAAGGAGAAAAACCATGAGAGGAAATATGGATGTTTATATGGAAAATAAAGGAGCGGTTCCTCCGCCCAATATTTTACTGGTGGATGATGAAATGACCCTCGGTAGGGGACTGGAGAAGATCCTGAGGAAAGAGGGGTATACCGTCGACTACGCCACCACGGGTCAGGGGGCCTTGGATTATTTCGGCCAGAAACCCTATGACCTGCTGGTAGCCGATCTGCGGCTCCCGGATATAGACGGCATGGAAGTGGTCAAGAAGGCTAAAGGAGAAAATCCGGAACTCCCGGTGATCATCATCACCGGGTACGGCAGTGTCCCTTCGGCTGTCGGGGCCATGAAACTTGGGGTCTCGGACTATCTTTCCAAACCCTTTACCAAGAACGAATTCGTGGATTCAGTCCAGGGTGCCTTGAAAGAAAGATACGGTCCAATGCTCAAAGAGACCCCGGCGAAAAGGGAAATGCCCACCCTCCCGAATCGGGCGGCAATGGATAAAGCCTTCAGGCAGGATGTGTTGAGGGGTTTCGAGACCCTGGGAAACGGTCCGATTCCCATGGAGGCCAAGAATGCCATGGTCGGCGGGGACTTTCAGTGGATTAATGAAAACCTCGATCATCTGAGCGAAAAGCAATTCCGCTCGATATTGTCTCTGATGGAGACGGAAGCCACGGTGATTGAGAAGCGGGAGGTGGCCCAGGCCCTGGAGCGGATAGCGGAAGACCGGGCTTTCTGGGGCGATTTGATGCAGCAGGGGTCCTTTGCCCTGGGAGATTACCGGATCTCCAGCGAGGCCAAAGCGGCTATTGTCTCCGGAGACCTGCTTTGGATTAAAGAGCATGTGGGAGAGCTGAGCGAGAAGCAGCTGCGTTGGATCCTGTCCCGGTTGGAGATGGAGAGCTGGTAAGTAACCCTCATGAGGTCTTCTGTCAAGCTCTCAGTGGTGCACTTTGAACTGGAATCTGCCTCCCTTATTCGAGAATAGAAAGGCCTTTGAATTTTGATCGATTTCAAAGGCCTTTCAAATTCAGGATCAGGCGAAACGAATTATTTCAACTTGGCCAGTTCAGCGGCCACATCCTTCATGCGTTCCGGAATTTCAATCTGTTGGGGGCATTTGTCCAGACATTCACCGCATTCCGTGCAGAATTCCGCCGCCTCTTCATTGGGAACCAGGCGTTTGTGGTAAAGCTGGATAAAACCATCCTTGAAATTTTGCTGCGACCCGTAAATCCGGATGTAGTTCAGCAGCAGCAGATTGGTGGGAATATCCACCTTACTGGAACAGGGCATGCAGTAGCCGCAACCGGTGCAGTATAGATCTTCAAGACCTTTGATCTGGCCCAGCATGGCGTTAATATCTTCCATTTCGATCTGAGATAAAGGCCCGTCATGATCGGCAATCCTTACGTTTTCCTCGACCATTTCCATGGTGTTCATACCGGACAGAGCCACCCCCACATTGGGATTGGCAAAAACAAATCTTAAGCAAAGGTCGGCCAGGCTTCTCCCTTCCCGGGGTTTGAGTTGACTTAAGAAGGTGATTCTGCCTCCGCCCACCGGCCCCATGATGGTAACCCCCATTCCTTTTCCCACAGCCCTGGCGATGGCGGCTTCGTTGTACCGGTGCAGAAGATTATACTGAACCAGCATGGATTCAAATGCGCCCGTACCGATGATTTTCATGATATTGGCAGGGGTGTCGTGGGATGAAAAGCTGATGTGGCGGATCAGCCCTTCTTCTTTGGCCTTTCTCAAATCGTTCATATAGCCTTTGGGCTCGGCCTTATACTGATAAACGTTAAAGTTCAGCCCGTGGATGTGATAGAAGTCAACATAGTCGGTCTTGAGTTTTTTGAGCTGAACATCCAGTCTTTTTCGATATTCCGCAGGCTCTGTATTCATGGGGTTTTTGGTGGAGACATAGAGCTTGCTCCGGTCCCTTCCGGCAATGGCTTCTCCAACAGCCCGCTCGCTGGTTTCATGCAGATAAGCCCAGGCCGTGTCGATATAATTGATGCCGGAATCCAGTCCTTTCTGAATCATGGGAACGCTTTGGTCCAGATCGACCTGCTGGTTTTCCCCTTCACCCTTCATGGGCAGCCGCATGGCCCCAAATCCCAGGATGGAAACATTGGCGCCGGTATTTCCGAATTTTCGGTATTTCATTTTTTTACTCCTTTTCTGGTTTAACTTTTTCCCGGGTTGAAAGGAAAAAGCCGTCCTTCATTCCTTTCGAGAGGCCTGTTCTTTCCTTCTGTTGATCTGGGCTGCCGGAACGATAAGGATATTGCCGAGAATTTTCATGAGCCCCTCCCGGTTTTTAAACAGGTCTCTCAGGTTGAATAAAACCTTTCCGGCCACGGTCTCGTCGTAGAACCAATTGGAAAGTGTCTCGCTGGAAGGGGACTCCTGTCCGGGCTGTGATGTGATGGCTTCAAAATAAAAAGCTTTCAAGTCATCCGTGGCCAAATTAATCGTATAGGGGAGGGCGATATCATTACGCGGATTTTCAAGGGTCTCACCCCTCAGGAAAGAACAGATAAAATCCACCAGGTCATCCACTTTAAGCTTACTCACGCCGACGGTGCTATGGCCGCGTTTTTGGACCGCAAGGTCGTACCACGGCCGCAAAGATACGAATTCTTTCTTGAAGGCCAAACACAATTTCTCGATTTCCGTGAGTTCCCCCTCCGGCTGACGAAAATCCACAGGACAGGCAATTGAGACATCCCCACCTTTTGACCCAGGGGCCTCTTCGGAAAAATCCTCAAGCATGGGACCGCTTTTAGCCTCGAGCAATTTGAGAGCGGCCGGAAGAACACGGTTTTGAAATGATCATTGGGTACACCGAAGGGGCGCCCGAGTTCAAAGGGAACCCATAAGGCTCTGGGTGGCTTGATAACCTCGGTATGAGGACGAATCAGGCTGATCTGGGTTGTGGGTATGCCTTCTTCTTCAAAAAAATGTGCCAGCCCGCCCACGGCGCGCGTGCACAATGGTCAAACCGGAACGAGCACAAGGCCATCGACCTTGTCTATTTTAAGGATTGAAGCCAGGTTTCTGGCTTCCTGTTCCATTTGCATAGGATCGACAGCTCCCATGAAGGAATAATGAAAATCGGCCACACTGCCGATGGTTCCCTCCTTGGCTAACTCATTGAGACGATCGATGGGGAAAACCACATTCCTGTCCTGCTGAAATCCGGAATGGTCGAAATTTGTAGATACATGACTCATCACGAGATCTTCCGCTTTAATGTCACCGGGCAGGATTCGATAATAATCTCCCGGGTCGAAAGTGAAGGGTCTGTCTTCCCGGCGATGCAATCCTGCTGTGGAAATGATAGCCACACGTCTTTTTTCCAATGGTGGGCCATCAACCCAGGGATTGGTATCAAAGGTGGGGCACTTAAGCTCTTCGATATATTTTCTTTCCGGTGGGGACATACGATCTAAGCGGGCCATCCGACTAACTCCTTTTCGATTTATTGCCTTAATGAGAATAACTATACCTTATTTGTTTAAGGATAAATAACTTTTGTGATTAGGGGGACAAGAATAAGGGGGAGTTCTCTCCAAAATAATCCCCTCAATGACCATTTCAAAATTTCAAATAGGTTTGGGTAGAACTTCCAAATAAAAAACCGTTGACCCTGTTCCAATTAGCCTGGTTCTATTGATATCGGATTACAATCCCGCCAAACACGCTGGTCCCTTCAATAACCAAATAATTCTGGTTTTCATCGAAATTTTTGCTTTGATAGGTGGAGGTACCAAAGGCACCGGAAATATTCTCCGGCAATTGTATCCCGCCAAAAACAGCATCGGCTTTAATACGCACCGGGATCGTTTCACTTAAAATGACTTCTGCTCCGCCAAAGACGGCACTGATCTTTATTCGGGTAACTTTTTCTTTGAGTTCAATACCTCGCAAATCAACCACTGCCTTCCCGAATACGGCATTATACTCTTTTGAATCTCTGGGAAGGCCCCGGTAAGTCCTTTCTTGAAATATGACATTTCCGGAATTGCCCTGAAAGGTGGGGAAAGAAATCCAGCTGCCAAAGATGATTTTCAAACCAAGATAAATGAGAATTAACCCGAAAAGAACCTTAAATGTCGGAATGTGGGTATGGAAAATTACATTCACAATGATTCCCAAACCTAAGAGAATAATCAAAATTCCGACGAAAAGTCCTATTCCCATTTTCATAACCTCCTCCTTAATTTTAAATAAAGGGATTCTTTTAATTGGCAAGAGTATAAAATATGCTTAATCAGGGATCAAGGAGAAAAAATGAAAACCCAACGCCGGCTAAACTCATATATAATTTCTTAGACAGAGATGTATGAAACAGGCCCAATTCGCTTGCAGTCCACACAACAGATATATTCTCAATTAAATTATTTAAGAGCGTCCCCTTTCCCGAAGTCAGTACGGATGGAAAGGATTGCCCCACTCTTATTCCAGGCATCGATGTGATTTCAGTTCGTTAATTTGCGGGCAATCCTCTTAGCAAAGGACAACAGGGCGGCTTGGGATTCCAGGGACTTGTCAGAGATGGTAAGGTCTGCATACACAGGGCCTTTACAGAACTGGAGCGAATAGGCTCCAATCAATTTGGGCAACCCCCTTCCTTCATTTCCCAGGATGTGCAGAGGCAATGGGGACTCGGCATAGCTATCGTGATACAGGCGCCTGGCCTCCGCAGCGATGGCGGTTTGATGGAGCACGATATTTATCCGGATAGTATTCTTTTTGTTGATATAGTCCTGAAATACGGATTCCACAACCCCACGTTCAATATAGAAAGGTGCTCCGCCGTTGATCTGCTTGGCGAGATCTGCGAATCCTCTGGCCAGGAAGGGCTGCCCTTCTCGCTTCCAGCCGGCAATCTCATTATCCTTGGGCAACGCGGATACCAGGATGGGTTTTTCAGAGCCGCTACCTTGTGAATCGGTTTCAAACAGGGCAATCAATCCACATAGCAGGAGAAACGTCAGGGCCGACGAAAGCATTTTCTTCATGAGACACTCCCTCTACAAAAATCCGGTCGCCAATTCTGTGAAGTTACTTTTGCGCAAGCCCTAAGGAGACCTCTCTAAGGTCGATCTGATCCGGGTTATTGGTCCCTAGTCCCATTTCCGCTGCGCTCTGGATATACTTGGTGTAGGGAAAAAGGGAAGAAAGCCCTCTCTTGGACCGCTCCCTTTCAACCACCATGAGTCCCAGATAGTCCACGGCCACGGGATCGGTCCCCATAATCAACTGATTATGGATGAATTGAGGAGGCCCGAACGGCCCTCCTTCGAATTTAGCCAACAGGGCGTCATAAATACACAATTTAGTTTTGCCTCGGATGAGGGGATGACTGTACAGCTCGGGTATTTGGGGATTACAGTTGTTGACATGCACCTCCTTAATCCCTTTAGTCCCTTTTGTGAAGGACTGATCAAAAAGAGGAATGGCGCCATAATAATTTTTCATACATCCGGTCAGCCCGCAATGACCGGAGCCCGCCTTGAGAATGGGTACGTTTATCAAGTAATCGCACCTCTGTGAAATGATGCTGGTCAAGGGAAATTCTATATGGACGGACGGCATCGGCACAACCGCCTTGGTGTCATAACCAATGCCTTCAAGGTTGGTTGATAGGTATCTGACCCCTTTCTTGCTCCTGTTGATCCCAAAGCCGCAACTAATCAACCCTTCTCTCCACATTTTGTCGCTTCTATCCCAGACAATGATATTGTTCTCTGCGACACCGATTCTCACCAGGCTATTGACAATGGCATCGACTAATTCTTTGTGGGTGAAAAACGCCTTATCGCTTGCATTGATCTTGATCCCGATCACGTCGGAAGATTTGAGGTCGGGAAACACGGTCAGCCAACATTCCTCGATGTTTGATTTACCCACAAAGGTCTTCATCCCTGCATCAAGCATTCCCCGGACCACATCCCCATTAATGTTGCCTTCACCATGCACTGCCCGAGTGTCGGTGACAACGGCCGCAACGCTCCTCAAGGGGCTTTTGATCGATTCCATGGGAACGGACCCCGGCGAAGGCTCAGGATCAACGCCAATGAGCTTTTCGATCATGTAGTTCAAAAGCCTGTCGCAGGAAGTCAGCACGGTTGAGGAGACCGTGCCCAGGGCCGCCAATTTCAGAAAATCTCGTCGATCAATACCTTTATGATGGTTCTTCATGACCAAGGCACTCCTTTTTGATAAGAAGTTGCTTTTGGGTGGGTAGAGTATAAAATGAGCAAAAGACAGGGTCAAGGAGAAAAAAGGACGGAAAACAAGGGGAAATAGAGCACCTTCAAACGGCAATGGGGGGAAGAGGCGAAAGATTAACCTTTAAATGGTCGAAAAAGACGACAAGGAAAGCCCATCCCCTGAAATTTAAAAAGACTTTTCCATTTCGGGTCTGATATTATCTCAAACAGCCGAGGGATCTGCGGAATCCCCGAAATCCTGATCAACGGCTTCCTCATAGAAAGGAAGCTGGGAATCTGAATAATCTATTTGATAAGAATTTCCTTTTGGCTGGAAAGAGTATTAGGAACGGAAAAGGCACGGTCAAGAGGAAAAACAAGAAGGAAGGCAAGGGGAAGAAAGCTGAAAATCCTATTTGATGATTTCCGGTGGAAAAGTAAGAAAAGCAGGATCCGTTTCAGAACCCTGCCTTTCTTAGTGCCTTTCTTAGTGCTCAATGAAATGTAAAATGAAATAGTAGGGACGCTCTAAAATTTAGTTATAGAGACGGATGCAGCAAAATGTTCAAATGCGGCAACAGGACGACGCCAGCAATCTGCCCTATCTGAAATACACCGCAGGGGTAAAGACGTTGCAAACCTCGAGGCCGTTCAAACACGACCATGTTCTGCAAAAAAAAAATTGCACTTTCTTGCAACGGGCAACCTTTTCCTCTTGACAGTGGCCTTTTATTGGGTAACCCCTTCACTCAATTTGACCCCTTTTTCCCCTTGTCCATTTCATGTGTCCCCGGAATCTCAGGTTGTTGTACCTGACGGATAGCGGTCGCAATGTCAAAAAAGATTGGAAAAAGAGAGGAAAAGAAAAAACGGGAAGGACCCGTAACATGTCCTTCCCGTAAACTGTTTAGTCGACCAGGGTTATGTCTCCACTTCGATTGATTCCGGTGTTTTGGTAAAAAACTTTCCCATAATGACGATCAAAGCCAGAATAACTCCTACAATGTTGGTCGTCATGCCCGGCATCAACAGAAGCACCCCTGCCGCAATGCACAACAGTCTTCTGATGCCGTGCAACAGGCCGACGATCACAAGGTACCCTTCTACGCCCGAGGATAATAGGGCAACGCCGAGAAATCCGGTGCCCACGACGTTAATTATCTCGGTAGTGGAGCCATGGAGCACAAAGGCGGGGTTGAAAACAAAAAAGAACGGCAAGACAAACAAGATGATGCCCATTCGACACGCCTGGAATCCGGTCTTCATCGGAGACGCTCCCGCAAGCGACGCCGCCGCATAAGCGGCGATGGCCACCGGCGGGGTGATAAACGACAGCATTCCGCAGTACATCAAAAACAGATGAACGCCCACAATATACAGCCCCAACTGCTCAAGGGCCGGGGCCAGAAGGACCGCGAGCAGCAGATAACAGGCGGTTATGGTCAGCCCCATACCGAGAATGAAGCTGGCGATGGCGCCGAAGGCCACGAGCAGATACAGATTCCCCCGCGCCAGCTCGATGAGGCTCGACGACAGGGTCTGAGCCATTCCGGTCAAGAGCAGCGATCCGATCAGCAGACCAATGGCGGCCAAAATACCGGCGATCTCGGATATCACGCGGGATGTCTTTTCCAGAAAATCGACAAACGTGCGCCAATTGAATCGGGTCTCCTTTCGAATCTGTGAAAGCATCAAAAGGGCCACCGAGGCTATAAACGGCGCCTGGGCCTCAAGCCGCTTAAAAAAGAGAAAATATATTAAAATGACAAACGCAAACATATAAAACCATCCTTTATTAAGCGCCTGCCAGAAAGACGGGAGCTCATCCCGGGGCAATCCTTTTAGGCCGGTTTTGGCGGCGTAACCGTCCACCTGCACAAACAGACCGAAATAGTAGAGCAGGGAAGGGATGATGGCCGCCAACACCACATGGGAATACGGTATCTCCAAAATCGAGGCCATGACAAAGGCGGCGGCCCCCATGATGGGCGGCATCAGCACCCCGCCGGTGGATGCGCAGGTTTCGATGGCCCCTGCGTAATGATTGGGGTAACCCGCGCGTTTCATGGCCGGAATGGTGAAAGATCCGGTTGTGATGACATTGGTGATCACGCTGCCGCTGATGGAACCGACCATGGCACTGCTGATAACGGCGACCTTCGCGGTTCCGCCCCTTACCGTTCCTAAAAGTGCAAGGGATGTGTCGAGGAAAAATTTGGCCGCGCCCGTTGCGGTGAGCGCCACGCCGAAAAACAAGAATCCGGCAAACAGCGTTCCCAGAACCCGGGTGGGGAGCCCGATCATCCCTTCCGGTCCCATGGCGTGATAACCGACGGTGCGATAGAAACCGAAGCTTTTGGCAAAGAAAAGACTCGGCATGTTCTCGGCGAATAGAGGGTAGAGGGAAAACGCCAAAACCAGGACAAATAGGACCCATCCGACACTTCTTCGGACCGATTCAAGCACCAGCGCCCAAAAAATGATCCCAAAATAGTATGCCAAGGTCGGCGGGGAAACCTCCCAGCTTTCGTACATGATGTCCATACCATGGAGAAAATAATAAAACGGCGCTATAAAACATACAGCGGCCAGCGCATAGTCATACCATGGCACCTTCTGCTTTGCCCTGGCATTCGCCGGAAAATACAAAAAGACCGGCGGTAGAAATAGGGCCAGAATCAGGTGAAGATATGCGGTCTGGATCACAAATTCTCCCCAGAGGGTAACGCCGATGGAAAACAGGTAGATAATGGTCACCAAAACTCCGGCAAAGACGAACAAGATGCCGATCCAACGGGCAAATGGAGACATTTCCCGGTACCGGCTGATCTCCGGGTTTTCGAGCGCAGGCCTGTTATTGGAATTTTCCATTGCTGACCTCTGCCCTTACTTTGTGGCTTTCCATGCTTTGATTCGTTCTTCTTCCTCTTTCAGCATCTGGACCTGAAAGGCCTCATGCTCGGCCTTCCACAACCCCTTTTCCTTGGCATATTTGATAAAACCGGGATGAAACGGAATATAAACCGGCTTTTCCAGATCCAGGGAGGCCTCTATAGTCCATTGCTCGGATTCGGGCTTTTTGACATTCTTGTACAAATCCCGGCCTTCCACCATAACCTTTACGATGGTGTATATCTGATCTTCCGGCGTCGTGTCGTATGCGGACATGGTGTAGGGGTAATACGCCAGCCACTTGGGGCCGCCTTCTCCCAGGCCGCCGGTGGTCGTCCAGATGGGCGAAGCCATGAACGAGGCGAATTTTCTCATCCGGTCCCACGCCGCTTTGTCGTCTTTGCTCATGGGCATGTATCGCAGCCCGTAAGGATTGGATTCCCACTCTTTGGATATGGGGCTCGAAGGACACAGATGACAGGCGTCCGCGCCTCCGGCCATAACGGTCTTGATGCCGTGCATATACCCGCCGGCCGGCACCGCTACCACATCTTTCATGCTCAAACCGCCGTAGGCGAGAAAACCGGGCGTGGACAATTTTCCAACGCCGGCGCCGACGGCCACCCGTTTTCCCTTAAGGTCGGCCCAGGTCTTGATCCCGGAGTTGGCTTTTACCCCTATCCCGTGTTGGATGACATTTCCGCCAAACACATATCGGAGCCGCTGGGGACCCCACATTTTACCGGAAAAATCCTCCAGGCCATTACTGGCTTGGTAAGTGGTCGAGGCGGTGACAATCGTTGCCTGGGCTTCGCCATTCCTTACGGGCAGAAGTCTTGCCATGTCTGCATCAGCCGGGGTGGGGCGACAACGGATGCCGGTTTTCTTTTCGATAGTGTCGCTGAACGCTGTCGCCAGAATGGTTCCACTCGACCCGATGGGGTAGCATGTGATGGTCATAACCTTGGGCAGTTCAGCCCTTGACGCAGCAGAAAGAACCATCATAATTGAAAAAATGAATAAAAAAGCAGTTCCTATTCCGATCAAAGTCTTTAGCTGTTTTTTCATTTTTCGTACCTCCTCTGATAATGGATAATTTATTAAAACCAGACCATGTTCAATGAACCAGGAAGGACCTGTGTCGGTCCCACAAACCACGCCGTATAGCGACCTTAGATGAAATCAAACAGGTCGTCATATGGCCTAATAAATCACCTCCTTTCACTGGATGAATGAGTTTTAAAATCAAAAAATGAACCATCGTTACGCCTCGTGAAAGAAGCGCCAACTTAAGTGCCCCACACGGGCTATAATCGGGCCGATAGAAAAAGGGGTCTAAAAAAGGGGGCAAGTCTGCTCTTGACTCTTTCTCCAATTTTATTCACCTAAATATATTTTAAAAAAGACTAAATTCTTGACGGTTCGAAAAATTGAATGACTGCTCTGCTATCACTTCAGCCAGCCTGCCAGCCGGGGGGGCTTACTTCGACAAGTAAGGAAATGCAACCTTCACAAAGATAAGTAGCTAAAAGGAGTTAAGAAAAAAGCGTTCAGCGTTCGTTATTCGACGAAAAAACTTCCATTTAAAAGTTCAAAACTGAAGACACACAGATAATATAAAAATAATAAAGGGGAGAAGTCAAGAGCTTTTTGCTGGAGACTCTATGCTTATTTTCTTCCCCTGGCGACCGGACTCGAACATGGCCACAGAAATCTCCGCGTTCCGCAGGCCATCCATCCCTGTGGCCATGGGCTCTCGATTCTCTCTAATACATCGGTTAAAATCCTCGATCTCGTCCTTATACAGATCCGTCTTCTGGAATTCGAACCTGGTCGTGATTTTGTCACTTTTCATAAGCAGCTCTCCCCCACCTCCACCCCACCACTGGCTCGTAGTGTCTATGGCGAAGAGCGAGGCCTGGGAGCCATGCACTTCCAAATGACTGGTTCCCTGGGGGATATTCATACTAAAGTGAATGGTTCCATAGGCCTGATTGGTGAACCTTAAGACGGCCGCCACCGTGTCTTCAAAGGGTCGATCCGGAGGTTGTTCGCCAATAAAGGCGCTGACTTCTTCCACTTCACACCCCAGGATAAAGCGTAAGAGATCTAAACGGTGCACTCCCACCATATACATGACGCCCCCCCCGGAGAGCTCCGGATCATAATACCAGCCCGGTACCCACGTGGCCAGGATTTCTACTTGAGCACTGGCGAAAACCAGCCGGCCAAGTTCTCCTGAAGCCACCATTTCACGCATTTTGATGTGAGCCGGGTGCTGACGGAATTGCAGGCCGATCCCCAGCTTGACACCATGGGCCTTACAGCTCTCTATCATGGAGCGGCATTCTTTTGGTGTAGGGGCCATGGGTTTTTCACAAAATACGTGCTTTTTCGACTCGGCAACTCTGATCGTCTGCCGGGCATGAAGACCATTGGGACTGGCGATGTAGACGACCTCTATCTTTGGATCTTGCAGCATCTCATCCAGCGAATCATAAGTCTTTGCAATGCCATATTTTTCCACAAAGGTATCAGCCCTGGCACGGTCTCTACTAAGCACCGCAATCAATTCAGTATCTTTAGCCGCCTTGATAGCCTTGGCCATCTGCCTGTGGACCCTCCCTGTGCCGATCATTGCCCATCCGATGGTCATGGTATCCTCCTTTTCAAGGAATAAACGAAATTGAAGCTCCCTGCACCAAATGCGCGGGAATGCTTCCGCACCATGGTGCAGTCCCGCTAAAAGCGGGATTCCATGCAAGGTAGATGTCTATTTTTGAAGTTCGCGCGCTAACCTTTAAGTCAGGCCTTTGGCCTGACCGGAATGCGCTCGCTGTTCAAATTCAACCTTTCATAGATTAAGAGGAAAAGGGGGGAAGTCAAGGGTTTTTTGCTGGAGGCAAAAAAGTCCGGAGTGGGGAGTTCGGGCTCCGGCCCAGAAAGGCCTAAGACCCCGCTTCCAGGCCGGAGAGAAGGGAGTTCGAAATTAAGGAGTATTCGCCTTAGTTATTAATGAAGTCGGGTTGAGGAAAGGAAATTGACTTTTTCGGTCTATGTGTTTATGCTTCCAGACTATTATGGCGGCCCGATCGTTAAGAATAGGGATTATTTACGGGGGGATCAGCGAACAGAAGGCGGGAATGGATCATTACCTCCATCAGGTCCTTCCGGCCATGAAACAACAGGCCCCGGAGCATCGCTATATACTGATCGATCACCGCCGGGGGCAAACGCCCTTTAAAAAACAGTTTGAACAACTCATCCTCGATCTTCCCCGGCCCCCGGTCCGGGTCAGCCGTTGGAATCTTCAGGTTGTTCCGAAGTTTTTATCTCAATTTGATCTGGTGTTTTCTCCCGGGCTTTACGGTCCGGTTCGAATCCCCAAAGGGGTGGCTTCGGTCATGGTCGTGCATGATTTGACCCGATACTTTTTCCCCCATTTTTTCGCTTTCAATACTGTGCAAAAAATCCTAGACCGTCTGGTTTACCCGGCCATGTTGCGGCGATATGGTCATCTTATTGCCGTTTCCCAATCCACCCGGCAGGATCTGATGACACTCTTTAAGGTTCCAGAGGAAAAGATCACCGTGGTTTATCATGGGGCCGAGGAAGCTTTTCAATCCATGAACCCCCAAGAGGCGGAAAAATCCCTTTGGCCGGCCCATAACATTAGAAGGCCCTTTATTCTGTTTCTGGGGACCCTGGAACCGCGAAAGAACATCCCGATTTTGCTTAAAGCCTTTGCCGGAATAATGGATCAAATCCCCCATGACCTGATCCTGGTCGGGCAAAAGGGCTGGAAATGGGAACCCATTTTTAAGGAAATGGAAAGTCCCAAGCTTAAAGAGCGAGTCCGATGGGTTGGCTATATATCAGACCCGGAAAGGGTCTTTTTTTACAACGCCGCAGATTTTCTGGTCTATCCGAGCTGGTATGAAGGGTTCGGGATGCCCTTGCTGGAGGCCATGCAGTGTGGGTGCCCGGTGATCACCTCCCGGTTGAGTTCCATGCCGGAAGTTGTGGGTGATGCAGCCTTATTGATTGACCCGAATCGTTTCGAAGACCTGCAGGGAGCCATGCTTCGCCTGGTGCGTGAGCCCGGGTTGAGGGAAAAATTGAGGATGGCCGGATTTGAGCAGGCCAAGAAATTTTCCTGGGAAACTTCGGCAAAAATTACTTTAGAGGTGTTTGAGAAAATAACGGAAATGCAAGACCGAAGACCGAAGACTGAAGACTGAAGGAGCGGACATTATCGATTTACTTATAACCTTGAACCTTGAACCTTGGACCATTAGGTTATGAAAGTTGCTTTTATCGGAGACCGCTTGGGCCTGGCCACCGGCGGTAATTGGTACATCGCCCGGGTGGCTGAAGAATTGTCCGCTTTGGGGGCGGAGGTAACCCTGATCACCCTGGTTCCTCCTAAGGATATTCCCTGGGCTTCCAATCTCCGCCTCATTGCCAAGCCCGTTGATTTTTCCTTTGGCCAAAGGCCCCAGGGAAATCAACTGAAAGCTTTTATGAAGTCCAGATGGGCCGCAGTATCGGAACTTAAGCAACTGGTTCAGGAGCCTTATGATATTCTTTATTCCGTGGGCGGACCTTCCAATATCGTCAACCATCTCTGTCGAAAAGGTCCTTTTGCCCCGCGGGTTTCCGTAGCGGCCCTTTTCCATTTATTCAGACAGGTCCCCTACCATCAATTTCTGATTCATCCCGATACTTATCGAAAACCCTTCCAGACCCTTTATCATTCCATAGGGGACCATTTGGCCAAACGCTTTTATGTGATCACCGTCTCGGAATTCTGGCAACAGAAGTTGATTGCCAGGGGATTTCCCCAAAATAAGGTTAAGGTTATTCCCGTCGGAGCCGATCGGGCAGATTGGCCGCAACTTTCCCCGGAAGAAGCCAAAGAAGAATTGGGTCTCTCCGGCCGCTTGGTCATCTACACCAGCCCGTTGCGGTTGAATAAAGGGATTATGAATGTCCTGAAGGCCGTTAATCTAATAAAAAATAAATTCCCCTCCCTGTTGGTCCTGGCCACGGGTGTTACCGACCACCAGACCCAGCACCAGGTCCAGCAATACGTTCAAGCCCATGAATTGGAAAATCATTTCCGATATGACGGGCTGGTTTCCAGGGACCGACTTCCCTTTTATTATGCGGCTTCCGATATCGTGGTTTTGGCATCTTTGGAGGAAGAAGGCTGGGGGATCACCTTGCTGGAAGGGATGATGGCCGGTAGGCCGGTAATCTGCAGTCCCTTAGGAGCCATGCCGGAGTTAGTTAAAGATAAAGGGATTATCCTGAAAGAGAATACCCCGCACCACTTGGCCCAGGCCTTGGAACAACTGATGGAGGACCAGGAATTGCGAGACCGCCTGGGAAAAGCCGGACCGCCTTATGCCGCCCAATTAACTTTTCAAGCCGCCGCCCGGGCGCACCTGAAATTATTTGAAGAATTGCTTGACCGGTCTTAATTGAAGTTATCCAGCCCCGGGAATCCTTTGGTCATTCGACGTTTTTTCCTCCAGTTTCATTATTAAGGTGATCTGGCGAAAGGTGGTGTTTTTTTAAAAGAACACAAAAATTAGATCGTTGCATACCTACCCTCCAGGCCGCCTGGGTGATATTGCCCTTGGAGTTCCTGAGGGCGTTGAGAAGAAAGGCCTTTTCGACGGGACCTATGACCTGCTCTAAAAAATGCTTCTTGACGGCTTTTAATTCTTGCAACGTTTCGGGGATGGGGTTTCCCTTCCAGGGCTGCTTAAACTCCAGATGATCCAAAAGATAGAGTGAGTCCAGCGTGCTGTCCTCGGTCATAATGACCAGACGCTCAATGACGTTTTTCAGTTGCCGTACATTGCCCGGCCATTCGTAATGAATCAAAGCTTCCAGGACTTCATCAGAGAATCCCTCGATCCGTTTCCCGGTCTTTCGGGAAAACAGTTTTAGGAAGTAGTAAGCAAGCTCGGGGATATCCCCTTTTCTTTCCCGAAGGGGGGGAATATCAATGGGAAATACGTTCAAACGGTAATAGAGATCCTCTCTGAACTTTCCCTCTTCCACCATTTTTTTGAGGTCCCGGTTGGTGGCGGCAATAATTCGGATGTCGGTTTTTTTAAAACGGCTTGTCCCTACCGGTTTAAATTCACCACTCTCCAGAACCCGCAACAGTTTGGCTTGAATTTCGAGATCCAGATTGGTCACATCATCCATAAAAAGAGTCCCGCCGTTGGCCACTTCAAAGAGGCCTTCCTTGTCGCGAATGGCTCCGGTAAAAGCCCCTTTAACATGACCGAAAAGTTCGCTTTCCAGAAGGTTGGGTGAAAGGGCACTGCAGTCCACAGGTATGATTTGCCGGAAAGCCCTTCGACTATGGGTATGAATAGCTCCGGCAAATAGTTCTTTTCCGGTTCCACTCTCTCCGTAAAGAAGCACGGTGCTCTCGGTAGGAGCCACCTTTTCGATTTGCTTGAAGACCCGAATGATTTTCGGATCTTCCCCGACAATGTTTTCAAAACTGAACCGATTGAAAAGTTCTTTCCGAAGGGATAAATTCTCCTCCACCAGGCGTTTTTTCTCCACGGCATTCTTGGCCGCCATCATCAGCTGGTCATCGGTAAAAGGTTTGGTCAGATAATCAAAGGCCCCCAATTTCATGGCTTCTACTGCGTTTTGAATAGTTGAATGGCCTGTCATGACCACTACTTGAAGGGTCGGCTTGGTCGCATGGATGATTTTGAGAATCTCCATACCATCCAGGTCAGGCAGCCTTATGTCTAAGAGAATCAAATCGTAGCCATCTTCCCGGATTTCATCCAGCCCGGCTTTGCCCGTCGTTCGAAAATTCACCTGATGATCTTTGTCGGAGAGCACAAGACTGCAGGCTTTGCAAATCACAACCTCATCATCAATCACTAAAATTTTAACCGGTGCCATCTTAATCCATTGAACGTCCCTCAGGAGGACTGGTTGAAAACCATCGGCCTCAGCCGAAGAGAGTCGCTTTCTCTTAATAGTTCTTAAGAGAAAGTGTGCCGAAAACAGGGAACTCTACTACAAACTGGGCACCTTGCCCGGGTTCACTGATGACATAAAGATCCCCCCTGTGTTTTTGTATGATGGCAAAGGTAACCCACAGTCCCAGACCGGTTCCCTTGGCCTTAGTTGAGAAAAAGGGCTCAAAGATCTTAGGCTTATGTTCTACGGGGATTCCGCATCCGCTGTCGGATACCTCTACCTTGATGCGCTTTCGGTCCGTGGTCAGGTGGCTTGTAATCGTAATGGTTCCTTTTCCGTCTATGGCCTGAATGGCGTTAAGCAATAAATTAATGAAAACCTGTTGAATCTGGTTCTCGTCCAGGAAGATGTTCGGCACTTGCTTGGAAAGATGTTTGTCTAATTGTATGCGCCGGAGTTTGAACTCATTATCCAGGATATGGAGAACCTTTTCAATTACGTGGTTCACATTGGCCAAGACCATCTTGGGTTCACTTTCACGAGAAAATTCCAAAAGGTCCTGGATGATGGTCTTACATCTTAACGCTTCTTGTATGATAATCTCCAATCCTTCTTTAATCGGTCCTTTCTTGGGGGATTTTTTGAGGATATTGGTACTATACAGCAGGATGCCGGCCAAGGGATTGTTGATCTCGTGAGCAACGCCGGCAGCCATTCGGCCCAAGGCCGATAATTTTTCGGTCTGCAGGACCAGTTGGTCATATCGGGACTGCTGCATTTCCATAAGTTGGGCTTTTTGGATGACGGCCGCACCCCGCTCGGCGATGAGGATGAGATAATTGAGCTCTTCCCCGGAAAATTCCCTCGGTTCATCAAAAAAGATACGCAGGATGCCAACAATATCACTCCCGAGGTAAATCGGCAAATCGAGAATCATCCGAATGCCTTCTGCCCAGGCCTCTTTCGGGTATTGAACCCGGGGGTCATTTAAAATATCACGGATGATAATGGCTTTATTCTGCCGGCATAAATCAGTAATGACTATATGACTTGAGACAGGTCCCTTGGAAAGATAATGATCCCCTAAACCGTAGGCAGCCCCTAACTCCATTTCCTGGGTTTCCAGGTTAAAGATTCGGATCAGGGCTCCTTTTGAGTTAAGCAATTCGGTAGATTTCTTGACCACCGTATGCAATACATGCTTCACTTGGGCATTGGAATTTAAAGAGGCGCTGATATAGCGAAGGACGTTGTAACAGCTCTCAAAGTCTATGCCCTGGCCCATGGAACACCCTCTTTCCCCTCTTGATTGTATATTTCATTATACACCCATAACTTAATAAAAAAATTCTTAAAATGATCTCTAAAGGTTTAAGCCCCTATAAAATTTTATACGATTTTACACACCAAAATCCCTCAAATGGTTAGCCCTATGAATTATAATATACTGAAAAAACACATAAAATATTCAAAAAGGTCCATTGCCACGATTTGGTATTCCTCTTGCAACATTATTCATTTAAAGCAAAAAGAGGGCCAGAATAACCTGAAAAATACTAACTTTTTCGAATTAATGGCGGCTTACATTCGCAGGCCGAACCTACTCTTTTCTGAAATCGAGGGCCTGGAAAAAGTCCTGGAGTTCAAAACAGTCGGCGATAATTGAGGGAAAATGGATTGGACTTGGAGATTTGAAGTGGAAATGCTGAAATAAACAATTTTTTCATTTTAAAAAGCCTGGCGCTTTCACCCGGGCATAAGACCTAAGAAAGGATAGGTTCTATGGATCAGGTCACTGTTCAAGATACCCTGAAAATAGAAGATCGAATAACGGAAATCCTCGAGGGTTTTAGTATCAAATCGGATGGACTCATTCCTATGCTTCAGGCTGTCCAGCGGGTTTGGGGTTTTCTGCCTGAACCGGCTTTTCCCGCAATAGCCCGTTTGATGAAAATATCGACGGCCGAGATCATTGGTACCGCCACTTTTTATTCCCAGTTCCGATTCCAACCGACGGGGAAATATCTTATCCGAGTCTGTTGTGGAACCTCCTGTCACGTCCATGGATCCGATCGGGTTTTAGAGGACGTTCAAAATCAACTGGTAGTGACTCCGGGACAGACCACCAAGGACAAGTTGTTTACTCTTGAAACGGTTGTTTGTTTCGGCTCCTGTGCTATGTCACCGATCATGGTGATTGAAGATTCCGTATTCGGACGTATGAATCGGTTCAAAGTACAAAAGCTTCTTACTACCATCAGGATGAAGGAGAAAGGAGGAATTTCCTAAACCGAAAGGGGACATGAAATCAATGGAGCAATACATAGGCCCCTGATGGAATGATTCCGACAGAGGACTAAGGCAAGATTCAGATAGGATAAGTTTTCAGATTTAATCCTGAATAAAAAGGATTTTAAAAGTGATAAAAAATATTTCCACTATCTGCAGCTTTTGTAATACGGGTTGTGGGATGTTCGTCCGCCTGAATGGAGAAGAAGCGGTCGGTATTCTCCCCAACACCCGGCATCCCGTCAATGAGGGACGTCTTTGCAAACGAGGGTGGAACCGATATCAAAATTTAAGAAGCGAAAACCGACTTTCTCATCCTCTGGTCCGAAAGGGATCAAAGTTGGAAGAGGTGGGTTGGGATGAAGCCCTCCAGATAAGCAAAGAAAAGATCTCTTATATTTTAAGTCGCTATGGTCCTCAAGCTATCGGGGTTGTTGGGTCCCCCTGGTTGACCAATGAAGATAATTATCGGGTCTCTCTCTTTTGCCGTCAGGTGCTCAAAAGCAATAACCTGGACGGAAGTTACCGATTCAGTGGGGCAGCGGCCTTAACCGCCTTAAACGAAACCTGGTCCGGCGCCCTGGGGTCTTTGGCTTCTATACAATCTTTACGAGAAAGCCCGGCCATTTTAGTACTCGGTCGAGAGAGTCTGCGAGATTTCTCACCGGTAGGTGCCCGAATGATTCAGGCCTATCAGCAAGGGTCCAAACTCATCCTGGCTGATCCCGTCTGTTTAAGGGCAGAACATTTTTATAATACCTTTTTACCTTTTCCGGAAGAACAACTTGCTCAGATTTTGAAAGAAAAAAAGGACGTCGCTGAACAAATTCCCCGGCTCCTTGCCCAGCCAGGATCAGCTATCGTATTTATAGCCGATCAAATAAAAACGGCCTCCAGTCTGCTGAGCCTCCTCAGTTTTATGTCTCAAGACCAGGCCGACCCTCATCCGATCCCCATGATGATCCCTCTGAGCCGTTCCCCTAATTTTCGGGGGGCTTGGGACATGGGCATAAGACCCAATAACGGAGGATTAACCCTTCTGGAGATGTTGGATCTTTCCAACGTAATCAAGGGTCTTCTTGTTTTTGGGGATGACCTGCTCACCCATCTTCCGTCATTCTCCCTGATGGAAAAACTGAAAAAACTTGATTTTTTATTGGTGGCTGATCGTTTCCTCACCGATACGGTACAGATCGCTCATGGCGCCTTTCCTATCCCCCTTCTTGCCGAAAGCACAGGGACCTTGACCAATTGCGAAGGCCGGGTCCAAAAACTTCGTCCTGTTTTAAACACGGGAGGAGAAAGTCGTCCACTCTCCTATCTGCTCAGTTCATTGACACGAAAGTTGGGGAGTTCCCTGCCTGCTCACTCGGATAAAGAAATGAGAAAAGAAATCAGCCTGGTCATCCCTCAATACCAAAATATCCATTCCGAATCAGAATTGGATTCACCTCAGGGAATAGTCCTGTCCACTCTAAAGCACCCGGTCATACCGTCGATTCCATTTGAAACACGGGAAGGCCCTCAAGCACCGGGAAAATATCACCTGTTCATTCCCAATACCCTATATGCCTGGAGCCGAAACCAAATGATATTGGAATCTCCTTTGTTACGGATCGAATACCCGGAAGATCGAATGGCCCTGAGAATGAATCGCCAGGACGTCAGGGAACTCAGGATTCGTCCCGGAGAAAAAATCAAGGTTTGCTCCGACCATGGAGAGGCTCAACTGGCCGTGGAAATAGATGAAAGTCTTCCTTCAAGAACCCTGGTGTTGCCCATGCATTTTTCCACGGTGATAGAAAACCTGGCTGGAAAAAGGAAATTCGATCATATAGCTAATTATTCCTATTGCCCAGATCTCGAGGTAACTTTGAAAAAGGTTTGAGATGGAAAAATACAGTCTTCGGAAAGCCGATCTGAATCGCTGGATTGATTCAATGATCGACCGTTGTCAGGTGTTTGTCCCTTCCCGAATCGAGGAGGAAATATTTTTTTCCCCCGTGGATGAGGCCCCTGAAATGGACCTGCTGGGGGGAACTGCGGTCCTTCCTTATCTCCCTCCCAAAGATATTGTTTTCCCCCAGTCGGAAATCTTGTTTTCCTACTCCGGCAAAGGGGAGGAAACGAAGGTGGAAGTACCGGAGGGGCCCAAGAGGGGTTTGGTGATCTTAGGCATAAGATCCTGTGATACCCAGGGTATTTTTTGGTTGGACCAGTTTTTTCAAGAAAATTTCAATGATTTTTATTACTCCCGGAGGAGAAACAAGGTAACCCTGGTCACCATTGCCTGCAATCAACCGGCAAAAAATTGTTTTTGTATCTGTTGTCAGGGTGGCCCTTTCCTTGGGTCTGAAAGCCAGAATTTTGATATCCAACTCATTTCTTTCCAGGATGGTTATTTGGTGGAATGTAACAGTACCCAGGGAAAAGAACTAATCGATATGAGGCCTGATATCTTTTTCCCCCCGGAGGCCGGCATGGAAGAAATCCGGTTTCATCTGGAAGAAGAATCCCAAAAGAAGTTTTTACCGGCACCTACCTCATACATGAGCACGGCTATCCGCAGGATAACTTCTAACGGAATTCCTCCCGAACTTTGGACGGAACTGGGAGAGCGGTGTTTTGATGATGGGGGTTGCAGCTTTGTCTGTCCCTGCTGCAGTTGTTTTGGGGTCGGTTACTTGGCCAATGACGGGAAAGGATACCATTACCGTTATTGGGATTCTTGCGGGTATGCCGGCTTTACCAGGGAGGTTTCCGGACACAATCCCCGGGAAGAGAAAGGGGAGCGGTTCAAAAGGAGATTTTTTCATAAATTGAGTTATCAATACCTGAAAAAGGATGGAAGAATCGGCTGTGTGGGCTGTGGACGGTGCATCACCGCCTGTCCGGGAGAAGTCACTATGCCCCTGGTGGTCGAAAGAATTCGGAAGGCCCAGGAGGCAAAGTATTTTAAATAAAAGTAACATCCTAAAGAAGGGTAAGAAGATTTACTTATGGATAATAATTATCTTCCCCGTTTTGTTCGCATTGTCGGTATTCAAACGGAGACCTACGATACCAAGAGTTTTGAGCTGGAATTTGTAGAGTCCTCGGCCAAAGAGGGTTTCCGATTCAGACCCGGACAATTTATTGAAGCCGCGGTCTTGGGAGTGGGGGAAGCCCCTTTTGGCCTGGCCTCCAATCCGAATCACCCGTTAACCTTCCGGATTACGGTTCGTGCGGTAGGTTCCGTAACCGAAGCCCTTCACCAGCTCAAGATTGGAGAGTGGGTCGGTATTCGCGGCCCCTTTGGAAACGGGTTTCCTTTCGATGAGGTCAAAGGGAAAAATATTCTCTTTATTGGGGGAGGCATCGGGCTCCCCCCCCTCAGGTCCCTTATTGAGCCTATGCTCGATGCGCGATCGGAGTTCCAGGACATTCAGATTCTTTACGGGGCCCGCACCCCTGCCGATCTCGTTTATAAGGACCGCTTGCTGGAGTGGGAAAAAATGAAAGACTTAAGGTTCATGATGACCGTGGATGTGGGTGATGCAACCTGGGTCGGAGAGGTTGGGGTGGTGACTACCCTGTTCCCCAAGGCTGAAATTAAAGAAGAAAATACGGTGGTTTTTGTCTGCGGCCCTCCCATCATGATCCAGTTTGTCATTCAAGAGCTGATCCATCTGGGTTTCAGCCCCGGAAATATCATCTCCACCTTGGAGCGATATATGAAATGTGGGATCGGGAAATGCGGACATTGTGCCATCGGTCATAAATATATTTGTCTGGATGGACCGGTGTTTTCCTATCAAGAAATGATGAAACTACCGGAGAAAGTAGTCTAAAAAGAGAGGTGGACATCGTGCCGATCTTGAACGCATTGATCCTCACCGTTTTGTCGGGGATAATACTTATTGCCCTGTTCGCCCGGTCCCGCCGGATCTGCGGACTCATTGGGGTTACCACGGTAGGGGTGATTACCGGGATCATTTTTTATGTTGCCTATCGGGTCTTGACTTTGGGGCCTCAGACTCTCCCCGAGCCTCTTTTCTCCATCACCTCTCTGGGGGCCGATTTCTCGGTAAGTGTGGATTATTTGAGCGCCTTCTTTTTACTCCTGATCGGAGGGATCTCTTTTTTAGCCACCCTCTATTCCTATCGCTATATGGAACACTATGCCACCCAGTCACTGGCCCGCTTTTACCATTGTTTAATTTTTTTTGTAGTGGGCATGATCGGGGTGGTTTGCCTGACCGATTGGTTCTTCTTTTTTGTCAGTTGGGAATTCATGACCCTTTCCTCTTACTTTTTAGTGACTTACGAAAAGGAAGATCCTGTTAACCTCAGGGCCGGACTCAAATACTTTATTATGACCCATATCGGGACTGCCGCCATGTTCATCGGGGCGATTATCCTTCAAGTCGAGGTGGGATCATTTTCCTTTTCTCGTCTGGGAGAGGCCATGGGTGGAATGATGGACACCAGTCCGGTTAAGCTCTATATTATTCTGGCCCTATTCCTTTTAGGTTTTGGAACCAAGGCTGGAATGTTTCCGGTTGGAACCTGGCTGCCCGATGCGCATCCAGCCGCCCCCTCCGGGGTATCGGCCATGCTCTCCGGGGTGATGATCAAAATGGGGATCTATGGCATCGTCCGTTTCTTTTTCTTCCTCCTGCCTCTGTCAACCTATTCCTGGGTCTTCGGGATCGTCATCGGGGCCCTCGGGGCCGTCTCCATATTCATGGGGACCATCTCGGCCCTTCTTCAGCATGATTCCAAGCGATTATTGGCTTTTCATTCCATCGGCCAAATTGGGTATATTCTTTTAGGCATCGGAACAGGTTTGGTTTTCCTTAAAACCAACCCATCCCTTTCTATCATCGCTACCTTGGGCGGTATATTTCATTTATTCAACCATGCCCTTTTTAAAGGGCTCCTCTTCTTAAATGCGGGTTCCATCCTTTATAAAACCGGGACCCGGGATTTAAACAACCTCGGTGGGCTTTATTTTGCCATGCCCCTGACGGCCTGGACCACCCTCATGGCCTCCTTCTCGATTGCCGGCATTCCCCCCTTTAATGGTTTTATTAGTAAATGGCTCATTTATCAGGCAACCATCCTGGGAGGAGTTCAAATCCCTGTATTCATTCTTTTCGGAATGGTGGCCGTTTTTATCAGTTCGGTTACCCTGGCCTCCCTTTTAAAATTTTTCAGCTCCGCCTTTGGCGGGGAAATGGACAAAACTCTGGCCAAGAGTCTCCCGCCTGGTGTCGATGTCCCTTTTTCCATGCAACTTCCTCAAATCATCCTGGCCCTTTCCTGTCTTCTTTTCGGTCTCTTTCCCTGGATACCGATTAAAATGATTTATCCTTCGTTAATCGGCTCAGTCTATGGAACCGGTTTTCCGACCCTGACTGACACTTTTGGCAATTCCATCCTGGGTCTGACCCCTCATCTCGCCGGGACCATAATCGGCGCCTGGCTCCCCATTCTTGGTCTATTCCTCTTGACCGGTTGCTTCCTCCTGGCCTACTGGATATCCAGGATCGGAAAACCGGTTAAGCGGGCGGTTCCCCTGTGGACCTGCGGGGAGATCTATGAAACGGAGGAAGTCAGGCTCCGCGCGGAAAATTATTATGTTCCCTTGGTCTCTCATTTCGAAGGATTGGTTTATCCTGAACCGCCTTCGGCAAAAATTAAACGTCCCCATAAAATTTATAAAGGATTGGATTTAGATGAGGTCCTTTACTATCCCTCGGTGGACCTGGTGCTTCGTTTCTTTCAGAAGTTCCGGCATACGCATGTGGGGACTCCGCAGGTTTATTTGCTTTATCAGATGGTCGGAATTTTAATATTGGTGGTGGCCATACTTATCTGGCTTTTTTAATGGGAAGGTGGATCCCTCTAAAGGGGATTTCCCTTAGGCAAAATTTTCAATCTTAATCTTTAAGGATGATAAGGAGAAAGAAATGGCCTTTGAGAATGGCGAAAAATTAATGGTCAATTTAAGGGCAAAATTTCCAACGGAGATCCTCTCCTCGCATGAGCCGGTCCCTAAGAAAGTTTATTTAACCATCCGCCGGGAATCCATTCGACCCCTGGCCGAAACTATTTTCCGCGGCTTGGGGGCTCGTTTTAATACCATCGTCGGCGTGGATCGGCGCCCTACGCATGGAGATTTTCAAACCACTCATATTTTTTCCCTTGATTCGGACCAACTCTTTATCCTGCTCCAGTCTTCCATAAAAGCAGACCAGCCGACGATCGATTCGATTACCTCCATTATTCCTGGGGCGAATTGGGCGGAACGGGAAATTCAAGACCTCCTTGGAATCAAGTTCGAGGGTCATGGGGATCCCCGCCGTTTGGCTCTTCCGGATGACTGGCCGGAAAACCTTCACCCGCTTCGGAAGGATTTTGTCTATAATTTTCGTCCCGAACCGGTCGAGGGGAAAGCTCCAAAGCCCCTTGATCCGCCGGCCAAGGCCACGGTAATCCCCATCGGCCCCTTCTTCCCGGTTTTGGAGGAGCCGGCGGCCTTCCGGGTCTTCGTGGAAGGGGAAACGGTGGTGGGGTGTGATTATCGTGGCTTTTATAACCACCGGGGAATCGAGAAAATTGCCGATTCGGTCCTGACCTATAATCAAATCCCCTTCATCGCCGAGCGGATTTGAGGAATTTGTGGGTATATTCACAGTACGTGTTACTGTGAGGCCGTTGAAGAAGCTGCTGGAATTGATGTTCCTCTCCGGGCTCGGTATATCCGGAGTATCCTTCTGGAGTTGGAACGCATCCAATCCCATCCCCTCTGGCTGGGGATTGGGGGACATGTTTTGGGATTTGACACGGTTCTCATGCAGACCTGGCGAATGAGGGAACCCGTAATGTGGCTCTGTGAGCAGATAACCGGAAACCGGAAAACCTATGGCATGAATCTGATCGGGGGTGTCCGCCGCGATATTACCCCGGAAATGAAACCAAAAATTTTAGAAGTCGTCAATCGCCTGGAGAAAGAATGGTTAAAGCTGATCGAGGCCATCGTCGGAGATACCCCCCTGATGATGCGTCTCAAAGGGGTTGGGGTGCTCAAACAGGAGGATGCCATAAGCTACTGTGTAACCGGACCCACGGCCCGAGGATCGGGAGTCCCCATCGATTCCCGGGTTGACCATCCCTATGCGGCTTATGGTGATCTGGTTCCGAAAAAAAAAGTTCAGGAAGATGGGGATATCCTGGCCCGCACCATCGTTCGACTCGAAGAGACCCTGGATTCTATCCGCCTGGTCCGTCAGGGGATCCAGGAACTTCCGGAGGGCCCGATTATGGCGGATATCCCTGAGGAAATCCCCCCTGGGCTGGAGGGAATCCGGGTAGTCGAAGCCCCGCGTGGAGAATCAATGCATTATGTGCTCACCGGTGAGGATAACCGTCCCTACCGCTGGAAGGTAAGGGCTCCAACCTATATGAATCTCGAATCCATCCCGGTAATGATCCAGGGCCTCGAGCTGGCCGATGTCCCTATCGCCATTGCCAGTTACGATCCCTGCTTCTCCTGTACAGAACGCTTGGAAGTGGTGGATCGTCATAGCGGTAAGATTCGGATTTATACTTATGACGAGCTAATCCAACTAAGTCGGGATAAAAGGGATAGATAAAGATGGTCAAAACCCTCTTGGTAGCCTTGGTCAATTTACTGCTGGTAATCCTGGTTGCCCCCTTTTTTGAGGGTTTCTTAAGGAAACTCAGGGCAATCGTTCAATCCCGAAAGGGTCCTCCTATCAAACAGCCTTTTTGGGATCTTTTAAAATTATTAGGCAAAGAAAACCTTCAGGCGAGCCAAAACCCTCTTTTTTCTCTGGCCCCTATCATTACCTTCGGGAGCGTTTTGGTAGCCGCCCTATTCACCCCTATGGGTACGGCTCCTCCCTTTGGTTTTGCCGGTGACCTGATTGTTCTGGTTTATTTTCTCACCCTGGCCTCGGTGGGGGTCATGCTGGGAGGATCGGTTACGGGAAGTCCTTATGGGGTTATTGGGATGGGCCGGGAGATGATGCTGACCCTGATGGTCGAGATCATTGTTCTGGCCAGTTTGATCGTCGGGGTGATTCATGCCAAATCCTTTGACTTGGGAAGAATCTCGGCCTGGTATCGGGAAGCCGGCCCCAATCTGTCCATGATGGTTGCGGCCATCCCCTTCTTTCTGAGCATTCAGGTTCTAGTCGGCAAAATCCCTTTTGACATTCCGGAGGCGGATCAGGAGATCATGGGAGGTCCTTTTATGGAGGCCCCGGGATCCAAACTGGCCCTTTACAAGTGGAGTTATTTCGCCAAGCAAGTGATCTTGGCCTCGCTCTTTTTGGAAGTTTTTATCCCTTGGCCGAAAACCGGATTTATCCCTCTTGATCTCATGACTCATTTAGTAAAAGTTTTTATGGTCCTTCTACTGGTAGGGCTGATTGATGCGGTCAACCCACGCCTCCGTGTGGATCAGGCTATAAGCTATTTTGTGGGAATTTGGGTGGTCGTAACTCTGGCCATAGCTTTTGCTTTGATCGGAGTTTAAAGAGAGGTGTTCAGATGTTCAAAAGCAAAATAAAGGAAGTCATACTCTGTTTTAAAGCCGGGAGAGTGACCGCCCCCTTTCCTTTAGGTCCGGAGCCGAATCCCCCTCAGGATGGGTATCGGGGCAAGATTGCCGTGGACGTGGAGAAGTGTATCGGGTGCGGTGGATGTGCCAATGTATGTCCACCCCGTTCGATCAAAATCACTGATACCGACCATACCCGCATCCTCGAATATTTCCTGAGTCGTTGTACCTACTGCGGCCGGTGTGCTGAGGTCTGCCCGGAGGGGGCTGTTACCATGACCCGGGAATACCAGTTGGCGACCAATGATTTGAATGACCTTTACATCCGGTCCGAAATTTATATGGGAACCTGCGGCCGATGCGGCCGGTGCTTTAAGCCCAAAACCATTCTCGATAGAATGATGGTGACCGGATTTCAACCAGGGGATTTATCATAAATTGGGCCATAAACCTCAAAAGGTAGAAACGGACAGGAAAAGATGGAACCTTTGGCTAAACTTATCTCCGCTTTGAGTCTTTCGCTGATTATCACTGCCTACCTCATCATCGAGATAAAAAACCTTCGCTACGCGACCTACGTTAATATCCTCCAGGCCCTTCTGATGTGCAGTCTGATTGTGATTTTCGCCGGCCAAAATCCCGGACTCTATTCCTGGGCCTTAACCGTCTTTATTACCAAAGTGATTATTATCCCCTTTCTGCTTTTGCGAACCATCCGCCGGACCGGGGCCCTGGAAGTTCCTCCCGTGATCGGATATTTTGGATCCATCATCTTCATTACCTTGATCGTGGTTATTTTATACCGCGTTACTCACCGTTACGTTGATTTCATCGCCCCCACCCCCCTGGCCACCCAGGAGCCTTTTCGGACCAATCTGGCGGTAAGTCTGGCTCTTTTTATCATGGGCCTGTATTGCATCCTGGTCCGGCGAGATGCCATCAAAACCGTTCTAGGGCTTATTATTTTGCAAAACGGGGTTCACCTATCACTGGTCAGCCTGGTCCCCCTGCTTGAAGAAACCGGCATTATCGGGATCGTCACCGATGTGGTCATCGCGGTCTATCTCTTGCTCTATATTATCCAGGGGGTTTACCAGAAATTCGGATCCACTGATACATTCAACCTTAAAGGACTTCGATGGTAGGAAATTCAGATTGAGGAATATCAAATATGGACAGGGAGATCCTATATCTTTTACTGGCCCCCACCTTGACCGGGATTTTGATCTTTATTTTTGGGAAAAAGTCCTTTCTTTCGGCTGAAGGGCCGGCTCTTTTAGGGTCGGCTATCACCTTCGGTCTCTCCGGTTGGATTTTCTATTACACCACCCGAGGTAGAATTCTTTCTTTTTTCCATGAAGAATTCAGGGTTGATGCCTTAGGGGGACTGATGGTCGGACTGGTGGGTTTTCTCGGGTTTATAGTCGTTATTTATTCCATCCCTTACATGCGGAAAGAAGTGGCCGAGGGAGTTATCCCATCTAATAAAATACATTCTTACTATGCTTGGTTGATGCTCTTTTTGGCCTCCATGCTCTGGGCCACCACCACCAACGATATTTATCTTCTCTGGGTAATCATCGAAGCCACCACCCTGGCTTCAATAATCCTGGTATCCTTCAACTGGTCCCGGGAGGCCCTGGAGGCGGGTTATAAATACGCCATGCTTCTGACCGTAGGGATTACCTTTGCCCTATTTGGTTGCGTTCTCCTCTATGCCGGATCTTCCCCCCATATTGCCTCAGGACTGTCTCCGCTTAAAATTACCGAAATTGCCAAGGTGGCCGGCAAGATACCCCAGAGCATTGCCCTGCTGGCGGTCATTCTTATGTTGGCCGGTTTTGGAACCAAGGCGGGCATTGTTCCCTTTCACACCTGGTTGCCGGATGCCCATGCCGAAGCCCCTACCCCGGTCAGCGCCCTGCTCTCCGGTATCATGATCAAGGTGGGGCTTTATGCGGTCATTAGAACGGTTCTTATCTTCTATTCTTTTCATTCCATCATCAGCATTCTGGTCCTCATTCTCGGGGTAATGACCATGATTGTGGGCATTGTGATGATGTTCCTCCAGGATGACACCAAACGATTTTTGGCCTTTTGCTCCGTGGTCAGTATGGGATATATATTCATGGGTCTGGGCCTGGGTAATTACTTGGGGATCTACGGGGCCATATTCCATTTGATCAACCATTCCCTGATGAAGGCCCTGGCCTTTTTGTCCCTCGGGGGGATAATTTATTCCACCCGCTACCGGAAGATGAGCGACCTCGGAGGTTTGGGGAAATTAATGCCTGTAACGGCCTTTACCTTTTATATAGCTGCCCTGGCCTTGAGCGGCGTTCCCCTATTCAACGGATTTGTGAGTGAATTTACTATATTTTTGGCTGGAATGAAAGCCGGTCACTTGTGGGCTACCATTATTGCCATAGTGGTGTCCATTCTGACCCTGGCAGCCTTTATCCAGGCGACCGCTCGTATTTTCATGGGGACCCTGCCTGAAAACCTGATAAAGATAAAGATCCGAGAGGTTCCTATCGCCATGTGGGGAGGGGAAATTCTCCTGGCTGTCCTCTGCATCCTGATTGGGATTTATCCCCAGGTGATTTATCCGGTCTTGCATGAGGCTACCAAGGCGGTCTTTGCCATGATGCCCATGCCCTGAAGGGGGTTCTATGTTTAAAAAACTATTGGATAAGGCCTTCCTTAAATCACTCTGGGTGTACCATGCCAATACGGGTGCCTGTAATGGATGCGATATCGAGGTTATCAATGTCTTGACCCCTTATTATGATGCGGAACGTTTTGGAATCAAGCTGGTTGGTTCTCCCCGTCACGCCGATGTACTGCTGGTTTCAGGACCGGTGACCCGGCAGGTTGCCCCGGCTTTACGCAGGCTTTATGAGGCCGTTCCAAGCCCCAAATTGGTATTTGCCATCGGCAGCTGCCCTTCAGGAGGAGGGTTGTGGTTTGACAGTTATGCCACCCTGGGGGGCTTGAACAAGGTCATCCCGGTTGACTTTTACATTCCAGGATGCCCACCCAGGCCCGAGGCGATTCTCTATGGGGTAGCAGTCGCTTTGGGGCTGGCCTCCAAAAAAGTAGCTCCCATTATTTCTTCCCAGGTCCATCCGGAAAAGATTCTGCAAAAAATCGAACAAGGAGAAATGACCCATGTGCAAAAATAGAATCCTTTCTTGTTGGGCAACCGGGTGTTTTATCCTTTTTTTACTTGGGCTGGGAATGAGTTGCAACCAGAACAAACCCTTCCAGGGAGAGGCCAAAATACTCATTGCTCCGGCTCCCTTTTCCCTTTCCATGACGGAAGCCCGGTTTTTATTTTTAACCGATTACTTAACGGAACAAACGGGGTGGAAAATCGAGCCCGTCGGAGCTCCTTCCAATCTCGATGAGTTTCTTAAAACAGTAGAAACGGTAAAAGTGGCTTTTTCCTTTCAAAACCCTTACTTTTATGTATTTTTAGCGGAGAGATACGGGGCCGTCCCCATCTTAAAAACCGTCTCCCTGGATGGCCGGACGGAATACCGGGGAGTGATTATTTGTCAGGGGAAAAGTCCGATCAAATCCCCCGGCGATTTGATCGGCAAAAAAATCCTGGTCTCCAATCGGCAGTCATTGGGAGGATTTTTAGCCCAGTTCATGCTTCTTAAAGACTCCGGACTGGATCCGGAAAAAGATCTGATCTTTCAATTTGGGGATACCCAGGAAAAAATATTGGAAAAAGTCACTTCGGGCAGGGCAGAGGTTGGATTTATCCGTGAAGATGTGCTCCAGGCCATGGTCCGGGCCAAAGGGAGCATGACGGAGGTGAAGGTCATCGCCTCAACCCCTTACCACCCCACTCATTGTTTGGTGAAATACCCCAAGACGGATCCGGTCTTGGTCGAAAAGGTAAAAACCGCCCTGTTGAAATTGAATCCCGAGATCCCGGCCCATCGATTTATTCTCGAACGGTTAAGGATTTCAAGGTTTGATTTAGCTTCCACTGAAGATTACCTGACTTTTTCCAAGCTCCTTGTTCTCCACGGACTTTCCACTACCAGTCCTGGTTTGCCTTCTAAACTGAAGGAGTAGGAAATATCAGGGTGATTAGATATCAAAAATCAAACTTTCTCTCTGGCGGGAGAAAATTGGAGATCAATCCTGGAGCAGACTTGCAATCTTTGAAGGCCTTTCTTCATCCTTCCTATCCGGGCCGGGTGGTCACCCTGGGAATAGGGAATCGTCTCCGGGGAGATGACGGGGCAGGGCCTGAACTGGTTACTCGGCTTAAGGAAAAATGGGAAGAGGATGAAACGCCGGACCAGATAAGGGGTCAACGATTTTTTATAGATGCAGGAGAAAATCCGGAGGATTGGTTCATCAGGGTTCTCGAACTCCATCCGGAAGTCATTATCGTGGTCGATGCCGTGGCCTTGCAGACAGACCCGGGGAGTGTTGCCGTCCTTGAGGCCCAGACATTGCCGGAATCCTTCCTTTTCTCAACCCATCGTTTACCCCTGAGAAGTCTTCTTCAGCTTTGGGGAGAAAATGATTGTAAGACCCTGGTTCTGGCCATCCAGCCGGAAACCCTGAACTTCGGGCAAGGCCTTTCTCCACGGGTAAAAGGGAGTATTAATCAGCTTATCCATTTTCTTTCCCCCTGCTCGTCTTGAAGAATTATCCATACCTATCACCCTTAAATCCGTTGTTTAGCCCAATCTAAAACGATTTAAAAAACCGCCCGGCCTTTCCTGATTGACTTTCTCCTGTTCGTCGTTAATATATAAGACAAACATGATTTTATCAGTATTGTGGGAAAGGGTTCCTACCATGGCCGACGAAACGAAAAAAAATCCATCGGGCCGGGTTCAAAACCGCCGGGTCCATATGGCCAATGAAAGGACCTTTCTGGCCTGGATCAGAACCAGTATCGGTATCATGGCCTTTGGTTTTGTGGTGGAAAAGTTCGCCCTCTTTGTGAGACAGATGGACCAATATTTATCCCGGACCGCAGAGAGAGAACCGTCTCCCCTTTCTTCTATCCCGGCAAGCCCAGGGTACTCTTCCATCATTGGAGTGATTCTTATCGGTCTCGGGGCCATGATGGGATTATTGGCCTTTATCCGTTATAAAAAAGTAGAAAAACAGATTGATGAAGACACCTATCAGCCTTCTTTGATCCTGGATATCTTGCTGACACTTTCCATTGTATCCGTAGGATTTTTCCTGATTATTTATCTGAGTCATGTCTTTTAATTACCGGACCGCTATAGGGGCACAGATATAAAAATGACGAAAATAGGTTTGAGGATTCCAAGAGGGAAACGGTAAGCGGTGCGCGGTTGGGAGTTTTTCCTGGAACCTTAAATAAATAGCGGGCCTTGAACGACTGGAAAAAGATAAGGGGGAACGATTATGTTGGAATCCAAAAAAAAGATGGCCCAGAGTTTTTCCGATTTAAAGGTAGCCCTGGAAAAAGGGAAAGGAGATCCAAAGGAAATTTTTTCCATCTTTGAACAAGGCTGCCGGGAATTTACTCAGGAAACCAAGAAACTTCCTCCTGAAAGGATAAAACCATTTCTTGATTTGGTCCAGCGGATGAGGAAAGAAATAGAGCAGGGGGATAGGGCGGGTCTATTGGAACGGATTGAGGAAATGAAAAGGCTTAAAAAAATCTGTCATGAAGCCTATAAATAAAAAAGGGGGGTTGTTCTTCATCCTTTTAGGTTTTTGGATCTTGGGGGTGCAGGCTCCACCCCTTCAGGCCATGGGAACCAAACAGGGTGAAAATCCTCCAAAAACCCAAATTCAGAAATCCGCTCCTGGGGCTTCCGATAACATTCAAGTGGTTGTGCCTGTCGGAACTCCAGTCAAAGTTCAATTGAATCAATCCATTCGAATCGCAACCCATCGGAGCGGACAGTCTTTTTTCGCCACCCTCAAAGAACCTATTCGGGTTGGGAGCCAGACCTTGGTCTCTGAGGGAATTCCCCTGATCGGGGTAATTTCCCGGTCCGTTGAATCCGGACATTTTGCCGGCAGGGCCTTGATTGAACTCCGACTGGTCCGGATAATGATGCCCGATGAAAAGATTTATCCACTGGAAACCGAACCTTTCCGCAAGACCGGTCGGGCCCATTCATTGCGTAATCTCGGTCTGATCGGCGTTGGAGCTATCGTAGGGGCCGGTTTGGGCAATCTTCTGGGACAAATTCCAGGGGCCTTATTAGGGTTAGGCTTCGGAGGAGGGGTTGGGGCGGTTATGGCCTATGTGACCGGAAAAGAGGATTTATTCATAAAAACCGGATCGGAACTGGTTTTTAAATTGGCGCGCCCACTGCCCCTCTCCTTTCAGGCTCCTTCTTCAATCTCTTCGAAGTAATTAAATAAACTGGAATTACCTTGACATAAGTTCATCAACTATTTAAAAATAATTTAAGGAGGATCGAGCCATATCCCGGTTGGATGAATTAATGACCTTGGCTTTAAGGAAAGCCGAAAAAGCCTATCTTGAAGACGAAGTCCCCATTGGAGCGGTTTTAATTTCTTCTGCGGGGGAGGTTCTTGCCGTAGATCATAATCGGACCAGGCAAAATAATGACCCTACGGCCCATGCCGAGATCTTGGTTTTACGAAAAGCCGCCCGGGTCTTAAATAATTTTCGGCTGCCGGGAACGACGTTGTATGTTACCATTGAACCCTGTCTGATGTGCGCCGGGGCTATAATTCAAGCCCGGGTGGAACGGGTGGTTTTTGGAGCGGCCGATCTCAAGGCCGGTGTTTTGGGTTCTATATATGATGTTTCCAAGGATCAGCGATTGAATCATCGATTTGAAGTGGTGCCGGGGGTCTTGGAAGAGGAGTGCCGGGAGCTGATCCAAAAATTTTTTAGAGTCCATCGCGGCAATGGTGTTTTGTGAACAATCCTTTTAATCCTGGCAAAGAATATTTATTACGGAGAGGTACCGAAGCGGCTGTAACGGGGCCGACTCGAAATCGGCTGTACGCCCAAAAGGTGTACCGTGGGTTCGAATCCCACCCTCTCCGCCATTAACTTATGGATTTTATTATTTACATATGGGCCAAAACCGACCAGGCAACCACTTTTAGGCCATTATAACTAACTGATCTTGTGGTAAATAATTTTTAAAATGGCTCATACCTTTCCTTTAGTGCGTTCTAAGATTAGCCATAATATTTAAAGGATTCATACACTCTAATGAATCTCCCACTTCTGCCAACCGATAATTTGTATAAGTTTATGTCTCTCGCTTTGGTAGTTATTATAATTATTTCAGTAAGTTATCCAATAATACAAATCGAACAACTTCAACATCGGATTGTCTCTCTTAATGGCGACCAGAAGATTCTTAATCGGGAGGTAGAGTTACTAAAAAAGGAAATCAATCTTTTTGAGAAAAATAAAAACAAGACAATGGCCGAGCTTATAGATTTTTATCGTAAAACTAATCAACAACAAATCAAAAATATTGAGCTTATGGTTAAGGTGCAGGATATCGAGCTTACTTCAAAGTATATTTCTCAAAACCGAATCCTTGGGATTATAGGAACAAGCTTGGGTTCGTTTTTAGCATTCTTTGGATTCTCTCTGTGGTACGTACGGATTCAAAAATTACAGGACCTTCTGCTGAAAAGACAAGTCACTTCAGATAAAGAAATCAAAATTTAACTTCTTGCATATACATTCAAAGAAAACTACTTAAAAACATTGTTATACCGTAGGACATCGACCCATAAAAACATCCATATTTTAATATTGCTATTTATGCCTGAGAATGTTAGACATATGTATGTGGGAAAAACAAGATTTGAATGGGATGATGACAAAGACAAAGAAAACCAAGCAAAGCATGGTGTCTCGTTTACAACCGCCCAGCAGGCATTCCTCGATCCCCATCGCGTTATCGCAGAAGACGTTTCTCACAGTTCGGAGGAAGATCGTTATTATTGTATTGGAAGTGTGGGCGACGGCATTATGACAGTTAGATTTACCTACCGGGGCAATGTCATTCGCATCTATGGCGCAGGTTACTGGAGAAAAGGGAGGAATATTTATGAAATCGAAAACAAAATATACTAATGAACCGATGGGGGAACTGAGGGTCGTAAGAGATTTCCTTCCTCCCCCGGATCAATTGATATTGAAAGAAGACCATCTTAAAGTTACCATCTCTTTAAAAAAGTCGAGCATCGATTTTTTCAAGATACAGGCGAAGAAACATAAGACTTCCTATCAGAAAATGATTCGAGAGGTTGTTGATGGATATGCTTCGCATTACGAAAAGACCACATAACAAGAAACTCCACCAGCCGAGGCAATACGGTGCGCCATGCCAGTGACCATATTGTTGAACGGAAGGGGGTACTTTTTCGATTTGCGGTGATAACCAGTTAGAAGATTGACGGCATTGCCGATATTCTCCAGTATTCTTTTACCAATTAACCCTTTTTTATACACCTATCAAGAACACCACTTAATTATATTGTTATGTTTTGGATATCTTTATTACTGTTTGGTTGCTTGGTGATGATAATGCTTCTTGCAGGGCCGTTTTTGTTCGGCCGGCTTTATATGCCCAAGCTCAGCCTTATCATTATTCGGGGTTTAAACAGGACGATGGGGTTCCTTTTAATAAAGGTTGGCCTAAAACTGGATTACAGTTTGGTAAAAGCTGGTAATAAATATTTTCGGAAGGCCTTTGCCGCCACTCCCTATCAAAACCGTCTGCTTTTTCTTCCCCTTTGCCTTCGCCCTCTGGATTGTCCCGCCCATTTAGATACAGACCTTGGTTATGTGTGTCAGGAGATTTGCCCGGACTGCGAGCTTGGACAATTACGCAAAGAGGCTCTTGAGCTTGGCTATAAGGCGGTGTATGTGGTGCCGAGTTCCCGGCTAATACACAAAGAAGGAATTGTTCCCAGTGATCAATTTATGCTGGCTAAAATCAAGGAACACGCTCCCTCTGCGGTATTGGGAGTGGTTTGTCTCTGGTATTTCCGCCACCGTCTGCTTGCCAAATACACCATTGGCCATAGTGGCTATTCCATCGATTCAAGACGTCCTAAATTTGTAGTACAGGGGGTGCTGCTGAAAAATATGAACTGTCGGAATGCTGAAGTGAATTGGAGTCGGGTTCGGGAATACATGTCTTAACCTGTACAAAGATCATATAGAAATAGGAGGGACTATGACTACTGCTGCAGCCTTGGAAGCATCGAAGATTTTGCGGGACGGCAATTTGTTTCAATGGTATGTGATCACCCTCTTTGCCCTGGTGGTCTATGTCTATGCCGTCGAGATCGAGCGAAAAAATTGGAATCTCCTCTTCGCCGGACTGGCCTTCTGGGGAATGGACTGGTTCAACGAGATCTGGAATGGGCTGATCTTTCACTTCAATGCTTATGCCCCGGTTTGGGGTGCCCCGGGGAAGACGGCTTATTTAATCCTGATCGGGCTTAACATTGAAATATGCTTTATGTTCGCCGTGGCCGGGATCAGCTTCGGAAAATTGCTGCCTGCGGACAAAAAACTGCGGATCATGGGTATCCCCAACCGGCTCCTGCTGGCTGTGATCAATTCAGTCTTTTGCGTCTTTGTGGAAGTTCTGCTCAATCGTGTAGGGGCCCTGACCTGGGATTATGCCTGGTGGGGTGCCAAAGCCCCTTGGCTGATTTTCCTGATTGGTTATTTACCCTTTTTTCTGGTCTCTTTTTGGGTCCACGATATGGATTCGGTTCGGAAAAAGGTTTTGACCGTAGGGACTATCCTGGGCGTTGATCTGGCGGCATTGCTCATCTTCGGGGCCTTTCTGCAATGGATTTAAAAAGCCGACATCCTTAATGGATTGACCATTCTTCCGGATAATAAATCTTGACTAACGACCGGGAAGAATGCTAAAAACCATTACCGTTATTGCAAATTAAACCCTCATATCCTTGAGGGTCATCAAACATGAAAATAAGTTTCGACGAATCCCGCTTTGCGGGACTTAACGACGAACGGTATTTCCATACTAAACGGAGAGATGCCCGAGCTGGCTGAAGGGGCACGACTGGAAATCGTGTGTACGCCCAAAAGGTGTACCGAGGGTTCGAATCCCTCTCTCTCCGCCATCTTCTATTTCAATTTCGGATTTTGGATTTCGGATTGCGGAATGGAGTTGTTTGTTCTTTAACGTAATCATTGCACCTTACACCTTAAACCTTTCGCCTTAACCCTGGTTTTTTTATGTCCTATCTCGTCTTAGCCCGCAAATGCCGGCCCCAGGTTTTTGAAGAAGTCCTGGGCCAGGACCATGTAACCCGGACCCTGCAAAACGCCATTAAGTCCGGGCGGGTGGCCCATGCCTACCTGTTCAGCGGCCCGCGGGGAGTGGGCAAGACCACGGTGGCCCGGATACTGGCCAAGGCTCTGAATTGCCAGGAGGGGCCCACCCCGGTTCCCTGCAACCAATGTACTCCCTGCCGGGAAATCACCCAGGGGATCAGTCTGGACGTACAGGAGATCGACGGGGCCTCCAACCGCGGGATTGACGATATCCGGGAGTTGAGAGAAAACATAAAATATTTACCGGCCCAGGGGCGGTATAAAATATATATTATTGATGAAGTCCACATGCTGACCGGTGAGGCCTTTAACGCCCTGCTCAAGACCCTGGAAGAGCCTCCCAAACACGCCCTGTTTATCTTTGCCACCACCGAACTCAACAAGGTCCCCTTGACCATTTATTCCCGCTGCCAGTCTTTTAACTTCCGAAGGGTTTCTCTGGATTCAATCGTCGGGTACCTCAACTCCCTGGCCCAGGCCGAAAAGGTTGCCGTTGAAGAAGGGGCCTTACGTTTAATCGCCCGGCAGTCTGAGGGGAGCGTCCGGGACTCCTTGAGTATTTTGGATCAAATCCTTTCATTTTCCTCGGAAAAAATTACCGAAGTCCAGGTCCAGGAAATCCTCGGTTTTGTTGATCGCCGGATTGTATTTGAGGTCGGCTGGGCCCTATTGGAAAACCAGGTCAAAAGACTTTTGGAACTGATTGGAGAAGTCTATGAATTCGGTTATGACCTGAAACAATTTTTAAAGGACCTGATCGATCATTTTAGGAACCTTCTTTTGATTAGGATGGGGCACGACCAAGCCCCTTTGGTGGATATGCCTTTAGAAGAGATCCCTGAGATCAAAGAAAAGGTCCGGGAGGTTTCCTTGGACTTCCTTCAGGATGGATTACATTTTTTAGTACAATCCGAAACGGAGTTGCGAAGGGCCCCTCAACCCCGTCTGGCCCTGGAGATGATTTTACTGAGGATGGCCCGGCTCCGGGAAATTATTCCCATCGAGGCCATCCTTGAAAAACTGGACCGGATCCAGGAACAGGGTTTGCCTTCCCGGGAAAATTCAATGGTCTTTAAGGAGACGCCTCCAAAAAAAATCCAACCATTGAAAGAGGCCCAACCGGACTATTCCGGTCAACCCCGGACAGAAAAACCGGACGAAAAAGTTCTTGAAAAAAAAACCGCCCCGGAACCTGATTCGGGAAATCCCACCGGTCCTCCCGATTTGAAGGGGACTGAAACGTTTTCCAAGGAAGATCTGCTGGAATTTATTCGTCAGCATCATCTCCCCTTAGCCGCTTATTTGGCCCATGGAGAGGTCAGGTTTGTGGACGAGAATACCCTGGAATGGGATTTTAAAGACAAGGCCTTTCATATGGAACTGCTGGAAGGCAACGGTAATAAAAAGAAATTGGAAATTCTTTGCCAGGACTTCTTTAAACGAAAGCTCAAAGTTCTATTTATCGGCCAAGGAAAAGAAAAATCAAAAGGCCGGCGGGCCGGGGCCCTTGACCAGGACCGGCAAAAAAGGCTCTCCGTCAAGGAAGCCCTGATACAGCCCCAGGTCAAAGACCTGATCGATATTTTTCAAGCAGAGGTGGTTGACATCAAAAGGCCCTCTGAAAATGGATAAACGTTTTGATTTACATATTCATACCCGCCGTTATTCTCGAGGTTGCAGCATCCTGGAACCGAGGGAGATGCCAGCCCATCAAGCCGTAACCCGAACCTAAAACCTCAACTTTTCAACCTTCATACCCGCACGTCTTAACCGTTCACAATCCCTTTCCAAACGCTTGGTGGCCACGGTCCTTAATTCTGCCTGATAGCCTTTTGTATCTTCGTGAGATCCGAATCCGTAGAGTTTTTCAACCCTTGTCCCACCGTCTTTTGTTTTAAAGGTAAATTCCGCCACACACGCATACCCTTTTTTTTCAATTCCATCCTGTTTTAGAGTGAGATCCGGGAACTTGAGGATCAGTTGAACGGAAACCGGCACTCCCGCACGGCAGAGATGGATGAAGTCCTGAAGCCTTAAAGGAGTTCTTTTCTTAGAAATATATTCAGGCAGATTTTTAAAGGAATTTTCAAACGTAAAAAAATCTTCTTTTACGGGAATACCCGCCTTTTTAAGCCTATGATAGTCCATCTTCAATCGGTTGTTGGCAATCAGAAGACATTCCAGGGGATGTTGCACCGAGTCATCGGCAAACAAATAATTTTTTTTGAGTTTAAACGGCTTGCCGTCATCCTTACCGCTGTATTCCACGGATAAAATGATGGCATCAGTAGGTCGGCCTTCTCGTTGTACCCTGAGAACCTCTCCTATGAATTTTGTCCTCAGGGTCACCTTTTTGCCTTTAACGGCATCGTTTATCAATACGGCTAACATATTTACCGGTTGAGATTGGGTGCCTGCCATGATACCTCCTCCTCTTTTCTTTCCTGTCTTGAGACCTCTGAAAAATGCCCCCTTTTGCCCAATCTCTGTGTCAGACTCAAATTCCAATCCTCGAAATATTCAATATATTCCTACGGTTGAAATTTTCGCCTTCCTTGACCTTGACTAAGATTGAACATTTTTCAAAGGGCTCGCCCCCTACCTCTTATCTTCCGACTTCTTACTCCTGGTTAAAAAATACACTTGCAAATGACGAGCCAAGGGAAGAAATGGTCCCACTTAAAATAACCTACTATAAATATTATATAATTTTTTATTAAAAAATACCCATTCCCCCGTCAGGTCCCTCGTCTGTCGAATATTTTTACAAATTGTAAAGATAAAAATCGGAAGGGCTTTGCCGGGGATTCCGTTTTCTTAAATCAATTTTGCTATTGGTTAATCAATTTCTCTCAAACCATATTCGATGCGGCCGGTTACATCCCGGTAGACCGGGAAAAGGGCGGCCCCAAAACTGACTATGGCAGAGGTATCCACTTTCGCATAGCAGGTATGAATCACGGTCCGGAGGAGTCAAAAAATCTGAACGGCCGCGATAAAGCCGATAATAATCAGGCCGGTACAGAGGCTGTGGAGGAGGGTATTTTTAAAATGAACTTGAAAAATTTCACAAGTCAGGAGGCTGATGTCTGATCAGGATGCAGAATCCATGATACAGAATGACGGACACCGGATCTATGATGATTTTATCTTGTGTCTTACATCTGGCATCCTCTATCCTGCATCATGGATCGTGCATCTTGATTCACACTTCGTATGTCAATCGGCTAATAAACCCAATAGTCCATGAATGGCGGCAAAAACGAACAACAGTATTCCGGTCTTCTTATGGACTCCAAAACGTACCTTGATCCAGTGAAGACCTGTGGCCAACTGAAAAAGAAGGAGCAGGAAATTGATGATCCCCAAGATCAATATGAAAGATATGCCTCCAATAACCATACCGCCTCCTTCTGGCTATTCTTTAACCGTTATTTTCCATTTGGCCGGGCCTTTATTGCCGTGTATATTGCAGTTGGCCTCAGCCACCAGTTCAACCGGCTCATTGACCGGGATCTTGACCTCTCGACTAAAAACAGCCTCCTCCGGCCGTTTGTCCCGTGTAAAATCCCAGCGGGAAAATTCTTTCCCGTTGACTTTAAGCGTTACCCAGTTGGTATAATGAAAATAACTGTTAGCGCTATGAGTTATGGTCAGTTTGACCGAAACTTCCGAACCCTTCGCCGCCGTCTCCGGGGCTGAAATGGTAACCGCCGATTTGTCGGCCCAGCCGGTTTGGGCGGCAACAAAAACCGTCAGGAAAAGAAAATAAAAAACCAACCTTCTGGCAATCAAGATTTTCATAATTTCCCCTCCGAAATACGAAAATACCGTTTAACGTTCTACGAAACCCATTTTCATGTTTGATGGTAAATAAAGCGAGTATAAGCGTTAAAAAAATTTTCGAGCCTCGGCCGCCAAATCTTCCGGAGGATTGCGAACGCTACATCATCCTCAGGCCCATTCCACCAAAGCCGAATAAGGCGCTGGAAATTACGCCGATGATAATGAAAACCAGGATGCTGACCACGATCGTGACGAGACAATACCCCACGGCCTTGTCCTTGGGTGTCTCCATTAAAACAGGCAATCCCAAATAGAAAAGATAAAGGCTGTAAAGAGACAGGAGCATGGCAATGGGCGATAGGACCGGGATGATCATCAGGATGCCGGCTATCCAGGAAGGGGTCCAGGAAAAAACAGCCACCTTCATGGCATTAATCTGATTTTTTTGAGAACCGAAACTGGGGGCCAGGGCATCGATAATCAGGGCCACCACATAGAGACCTACCAGGGATAACACATAGGAGACTACGGCATGGCTGATCCCCCATCCGAAGGAGATCCGGTAAGAAAACCTGAACCAGGAATAACCCAGCAAAGACATGCCGATAAAGGAGGCCAGGGGGGGAATAGCGGCCAGTATAACGGCGTAAGAGGTATAGAGCTCTTTGATAGTCACCTGTTCCGTTTTAATTTCAGCCCAGGTTTCCGTTGGTTTCACGATAATGTCTTTTACCCTTTGAACGATGTTCATAGTCGGCCTCCTTATTTTTTATTAGACTGCTCCTCATGTGTTATACTTAAATGACCCATCAAGGTCAAATAGAAAATAAAAACGGCTCTTGCTATGAATTAAAGGATTCTCTATACTTGATAGGAAATTTAGGGTACAAGGATTCATGGGTTCGAACGTTCGAAGGTTTTAATTTCCACGCCTTTCACTCCGCCCTGCGGTCCTGGACCCCTTTTGGCCCCTTGAATCCTTAAATGGATAGAATGTTCCCAGACGCCCGCCCAAACAGGCCTGAGGTTTTAAGATGCGTTTATTGGGTCCCATTTTTTTCACAGGCCTTTTGATCCTCCAGGCACAGGTCCTCTTCTTTAGGGAGTTTCTGGTTTTATTCCATGGCAATGAATTGGCCCTGGGCGGCATGCTGATGGTCTGGCTGGTGGGAACCGGGCTGGGAAGTTTGGCCGGGGGACGGCTCTTTCGTACCGGTCCGGGAAAAAAGTTTTATGGTTTTCTCCCAATAAGCTTGGCCATCCTGCTTCCGGGCTCTATCGGGATTTTGAGATGGACTCCTTCCTGGCTGGGTTATTCCTGGGGAGAAATGATCTCCCTTTCAGGCGGGGCCTTGATAACCATAATAACCCTGTTTCCTTTTTGTTTCATTTCAGGAATCCTCTTCCCCTTCTTTGGGAATTTGGCCAAGCGTTCTTCCTCTTCCTTGCAATCCATCCGGTTTGTCTATTGGGTTGAGGCCCTGGGGGCGGCTGCCGGAGGGAGTTTGGGCCTTTTTTTGATTACCTGGGTCGATGGGATCGAGCTGGCCTTATGGATCGGTTCAGGCCTTGCCGTCTGCTCTTTTTGGATTCTGGGGGTGCATCCGGAAAGGAAAATCAAGGGCAGGAACGCTTTCATTGCCCTCATCCCAGCCCTTATTTTTTTAATCTTAGCCCTGGGTTTCGGAAAGACGTTAAATCAAGTGAGCCGGGCTGTTCAATGGCGGCCCTTTGTCCTTAAAAAGGTCCGGGAAACCCCGTTGGGAAGTGTGGCCCTGGCAGAGAAGGCCGGGCAGCTTAATTTCTTTATGAACGGGGTTTTTCAATTCAGTTCCCCTGATCCGAGAAGAGCCGAGGAGAAAACCCATCTCCCTCTCCTGATACACCCCTACCCCAAAACCATTTTAGTCATTGGAGGGGGTCTGTCCGGGACCTTAAGGGAAATATTGAAACATCCGACGATCCAAAGGATCGATTATGTGGAAATGGATCGCCTTTGGGTCAAAGAGGTGGGTCATTTCCTGCCTGAGATAACCCCGTTCCTTTGGTCAAACCCCAAGGTCCATCTTCTTTTTGGGGACGGCCGGCATATCCTCAGAAAAAGTTTAAAAAAATATGATCTGATTCTGCTCGACCTGCCCGGTCCGGCTACCCTCCAGCTTAACCGCTTTTACAGCCGGGAGTTCTTTCAAATAGCCAGGAATCATTTGATGCCCAAAGGCCTATTGACTTTAATACTCGGCGGGACCGCGGACATGATAGGGATCAGCCAATCTCAAACGCTGAAATGCCTTTACTCTACCCTGCAAAAGACTTTTCCGACAACGGGTATATTCCCCGGCGAGGAAATCTATCTTCTGGGTTTTAGGGATGAAACCGATCCGGGAATTCTCCCGGAGGTAATCATCCGCCGTTTAAAAGACAGGGCCGTTAACCTTCAATATTTAAATGCGATGCACCTAGAAACAACCTTGTCTCCCTGGCGGAGAAATTATTTTGAAACCGTCCTAAACCAAGGTTTTCCTGAAAAGGCCAATCAGGACCTAAGACCGGAAGGTTTTTTTAATCAGACCCTTTTTGAACTGGCCCATCAACATCCCCGGCCGGCCGCTTTCTTTCAGGAAATTAAAGCGATCCCTATGGTTGTTTGGATGGGTATTTTCCTGATCTTGTTGTTCTCTTTTTTGGTTTGGATCCGGCTTTTCTCAAGATTCAGGCCGGGTCTTCCTGTTTTAACGGCCATCGGGATTACCGGGTTTTCCGGTATGGCCTTGGAGATGATAATCTTGTTCCTTTTCCAAATCGCCATGGGTTATCTCTATCTGGAAATAGGGTTGTTGATCGCTTTTTTTATGTTGGGAATGGCCGGAGGGGCCTTGGTTGTGTTTTATATTGAAGAGGGCCTTCCTCCTGCTCGCCTGAGCATCGGGAGCCTTCAGGTTTTATTCTCTGTCTTTTTCCTAATGCTCCTGGGAACGGGCAAATGGATGGGAGGAATACCGGAAGGGATTCTGAAAACCATTTTTTATGGTTTTATGATTTTTTCCGGTGGACTTTGCGGGGCCGTCTATTGCCTTTGTTCCAGAACCTATTTTGCTCTTGGGAAAGGAATCGGCCGAACCGCCGGGCACGTATACGGCCTGGACTTATTGGGGGCCTCTTTGGCTTGTATGACTATCCCCTTTTTCTTACTGCCTGTCTGGGGCCTGGCCTGGACCCTGTTTTTTCTCTTTCTGATCAATTTTTCATCGGCCATCCTGATTGGAAGCTGTTTCTTGACAAAAGGGGAACCCATAAGTTAAAAAGGATACAGGCAGGCTATAGCAAGGGGCTATGGGTCATAGGTTATATGATTTTCCTGATTCTTCATTGCCTTTTGCCTTTTGCCTATTGCCTCGCGCCTATTGCCTGTTTTTCTTTTGAATCCTATTTTTGCAATTAAGGGGAAAAAATGTCTGAGTGGGAAGCGGTTATTGGCTTGGAAATCCATGCTCAGTTGTTGACCGAGAGTAAAATATTTTGCGGGTGTTCAACCCGGTTCGGTGGGGAACCCAATACCCATACCTGCCCGGTGTGTCTGGGTCTGCCCGGTTCTTTGCCGGTCCTCAATAAAAAAGTGGTCGATTATACCCTGCGCATGGCCCTGGCTACCCATTGTGCCATTGCCCTTTACAGCCTTTCGGCCCGAAAAAATTATTTTTATCCCGACCTGCCGAAGGGATACCAGATCTCTCAATTCGAATTGCCCCTGGCCGAAAAAGGGTGGATCGATATTGAAGGTAACGGCCAGGCTAAAAGGATCGGCATAACCCGGATTCATATCGAAGAAGACGCCGGAAAACTCATTCATGACGAAGCTCGCCCGGTCAGTTATGTGGATTTCAACCGGACCGGCGTGCCTTTGATGGAGATCGTCAGCGAGCCGGATCTGCGGACCCCGGAAGAGGCCGGTGAATATCTGAGGCGGTTACGAGAGATATTACGTTACCTGGATATCTGCGACGGGAATATGGAAGAAGGCAGTTTTCGCTGTGATGCCAACATCTCTCTGCGTCCGAAAGGTTCCACCGGACTTGGGACCAAGACCGAGTTGAAAAACATGAACTCTTTTAAACACGTGGAAAAAGCCCTGGAATTTGAAATCAGACGGCAACGGGCCGTCCTGGAAGATAGGGGAGAAGTCATTCAGGAAACCCGGCTCTGGGATGCCGCCCGGGGGGTAACCCTGTCTATGAGAGGCAAGGAAGAGGCCCACGACTACCGCTATTTCCCGGACCCGGACTTGATTCCTCTGGAAATTAACCAGGAATGGATCGCCTCGGTTCGGGAAAGTCTTCCAGAGCTGCCGGAAATCAGAAGACAACGATTTATCAGCCAATATGAACTTCCGGAATACGATGCACAGCTCCTGACCTCTTCCAAGGCCCTGGCCAATTACTTTGAAGAATGCGTTCGCATTCATCCCCAACCCAAAACCGTTAGTAACTGGATCATGGTGGAATTGATCAGGGAACTGAAAAGAGCAGAAAAGGAAATCGAACAATGCCCGGTTTCCGCCCAAGACCTGGCAGCCCTTTTGGACCTGATCCGGGAAGGGGCGATCAGCGGTAAGATGGCCAAAGCGGTTTTTGAAGAGATGTTTGAAACGGGGAAACCTCCCAAAACCATAGTCCGGGACAGGGGCTTGGTCCAGATGACCGATGCCGCTCAGATCCAGGTCGTTATTGAAGAAGTACTGAAAAATAATCCGGATAAGATTGCGGGTTATCAAGAAGGGAAGACCAAACTCTTCGGGTATTTTGTCGGTGAAGTCATGAAAAAGACCCAGGGCAAGGCCAATCCGAAAATCGTTAATGAGATATTACGGCAGAAACTGGACCCATCCGGTTAGTTCGAGAACAGGATTCGAGGATTCAAGGATTTTAACTTCCACACCTTCACCTGAATCCTTGACCCCTTGACCCCCCGAACCCTAAAAGGATTTTTATGATCAAAACCATTGAATGGAAAAACGACCGTGTGATCATGATCGATCAGCGGAAACTGCCTGAAAAGGAAATCTATTTTGTCTGTTCCGACTATCGCCAGGTCATTAAGGCCATAAAAGAAATGGTCATCCGCGGGGCCCCGGCTATCGGTATTGCCGCCGCTATGGGCGCAGCGCTGGGCGCCAAGTCCATAGAAACTCGGAACCTGGATGATTTCAAGGTCCGGTTTAATAAAATCTGTGAAGAGATCGGGCGGGCCAGACCCACGGCCGTCAATCTATCTTGGGCCCTTAAAAGAATGCAGAATCTGGTTGAGAAGAGCTCGATTAAAAAAACAGAAACCCTTAAAAAGACCTTGATTCAAGAGGCCCGGTCCATCCTTTCCGAGGACATCGCCATCAATAAGCGCCTTGGTTTCATAGGGCAAAAGGTGATTAAAGACCGGGCCACGGTCTTGACCCATTGCAACGCCGGGGCCCTGGCCACCGGCGGGTACGGGACCGCCTTGGGTGTCATCCGGGCGGCCAAAGAAGCCGGAAAACAGGTCCAGGTCATTGCCGATGAAACCCGTCCTTTTCTGCAGGGGGCTCGATTGACGGCCTGGGAACTGGTCAGGGATCATATACCGGTGACTCTGATCACCGATAATATGGCCGGGTACCTGATGAAGAAGGGATTGATTGATGTGGTCATTGTCGGGGCCGACCGGATCGCCGCCAATGGGGATACCGCCAATAAAATTGGGACCTATTCAGTGGCCATATCAGCCAAGGAGCACGGCATCCCTTTTTATGTGGCCGCCCCCTGTTCCACCATTGACCATCAGATTAAAACCGGGGAAGACATTCCCATAGAAGAACGAAACGAAAAGGAAGTGACCCATATAGGCGGCAAGAGGATAGCGCCACCGGGAGTCTCGGTCCTCAACCCGGCCTTTGATGTAACCCCCCATTCTTTTATTGCCGGCATTATTACGGAAAAGGGGTTACTGAAAGCCCCTTATCGCCGAAGTATTGCCAAGGTTCGGCAAAAGGGATAAAGTAAAAACGAAAATAGGATTCAAGGATTCCAGGGTTCGAGGGTTTTAATTTCAATGCCTTTCACTCCGCCCTGCGGTCCTTGACCCCTGGGCCTCTTGAATCCTTAGAATAATTTTCATGTTTCTTAGCACCCGCATCAGACGGACATAAGAGAAACTAATACATAAAGAGGTTCCTATGATCTTACCCGGTTCTGAAGTTCAGGAAATGATCAGGGCGATCCGGACGTTTCCCAATTACAAGGTATTGGTTATCGGCGACATCATGATGGATGAATTCCTTTGGGGAGAAGTTTCCCGTATCTCCCCCGAGGCCCCGGTTCCAATTGTCAAGGTGGAGAAAGAGACTTTTTTATTGGGGGGAGCGGCCAATGTGATCAATAATTTATTGGGGCTTAAGGGCCAGGTTTTATTGACCGGGGTCATCGGTCCTGATGGAATGGGACGTAGACTGCTCCGGAAGCTCCAATCCTTGGGGACTACTACCGAGGGAATCGTGGTTGAAGAAGGAAGACCTACCGCCATCAAGACCCGGATCATTGCCCATCACCAGCAGGTTGTGCGGGTTGACCGGGAGAAAGCCACTCCAATTCTACCGGAAACCTTAAAAACCATTTTGAATATCATCAAAAAAAACATTACCCAGATTCAGGGGATCATCGTCTCCGACTATGGGAAAGGGGTGATTTCTCAGGAACTGATGACCGGATTAAAAAAGATCATAGGGAAAAATCCCATCCCTATTTTAGTGGATCCAAAACCTGATAACATCCGCTGGTATGATCGGGTTACTATGATTACCCCCAACCATCTCGAAGCCGAATCGGCTGTGGGAAAAAAGATCGATTCTCCGGAAGATCTCCTTTGGGCGGGAACGCTCCTTTTGAAAAGGATAAAATGTGAATCGGTTTTGATTACCCGGGGACAAGAAGGCATGACCCTTTTTTTAAAGAATAAAAAAATAGAACATATTCCCACTGTAGCCCAAAAGGTATTTGATGTAACCGGGGCCGGGGATACGGTAATCGCCACTTTAATCCTTTCTCTGGTTTCGGGCATGCATATGATTCAGGCCTGTAAAACGGCCAATTTTGCCGCCGGCCTTGTCGTGGGAGAGGTGGGGACCGCAGCCGTTCGGGCCGACGAACTGGTAAAGGTCTTGATGGAGGCGGTAAAAAAATAAAAACCGTTCCATGTTCAAAGCTGAAAGTTCAAAAGTAAGAACATAATCAAAAAATGCTTTTCCTTTCAGCCTTGAGCTTTCTGCAAAAAGGACAACCTCGGATATTGAATGGTTTCTCTGATCGTAAAACTCACTAAGGAATGATTGATGGCCAATTATTTAATTACCGGCGGGGCCGGTTTTATTGGGTCCCATTTAGCAGAGACCCTTTTGAAAGCAGGGCACCGGGTGCGGATCCTGGATAACTTTTCAACCGGTCGAAGGGAAAATATTAAAGTCATCCAAATGATCGCCCCGCAGAATCTGGAAATTATCGAGGGGGATATTCGTAACCGGAAGGCCTGTGATCAAGCGGTCTCCGGTATGGATTTTGTTTTCCATGAAGCGGCCCAGGTCTCCGTCCCGAAATCCGTAAACGACCCCGAAACGACTCAGGAGATCAATATCGGGGGGACCTTGAATATTTTATCGGCTGGTAAAAGGGCCGGCATCAAACGACTGGTTCTGGCCAGCTCCACGGCTATTTACGGAGACAGTCCGAATGAAAAGGATTCTTTGAAACCCAAAAAAGAACCTTTAACCCCCAACCCTCTTTCTCCTTATGCCCTGAGCAAACTGGTCGGAGAGTATTACTGCCGTCTCTTTTCAAAGGTATATGACCTGCCGGCCGTTGCCTTACGATATTTCAATGTCTTCGGACCGAGACAGGATCCCAATTCGGAATATGCTGCGGTAATCCCCAAGTTTATTGAGCGCCTCCTCCAAGACACCCCTCCGGTTATCTATGGGGATGGAAAACAATCCAGGGATTTCGTCTATGTGGGTGATGTGGTGCAAGCCAATCTTAAGGCCTGTCTCCAAACCGGGATTGAAGGGGAGGTATTTAATATAGCCTCAGGACGTTCGTACACCCTTTTGCAGTTGTTGGAGCACTTAAAAAAAATCCTCCGATCCGACCAAGGGCCGGTTTTTGAGCCGGCCAGACTAGGCGACATCCGGCACTCGAAAGCGGACATTCGAAAGGCCCGAAAACTCTTGGGCTTTCAACCGGAGACTGGATTTCGTCAAGGATTAAAAACAACGATTAAAATGATGAAAAAAACAAAGGGCGTTAGATAGGGAGTGAGGAGTGAGGGATTTGGATGACAACGCATTTTTAATCTGGTATTAAGGAAAGACGAACTTAAAGCCAGCGGGAGGAGGTACGTCCAGAGTGAACATTTGCGTTATCGGTGTCGGCTATGTGGGACTGGTTACCGGGGCCTGTTTTGCCGAATTCGGGATCCGGGTCATCTGTGTGGACAATGACCAGGAAAAGATTAGTCGTCTCAAACAGGGAAAGATCCCCATATACGAGCCTGGCCTGGAAGAAATGGTTAATAAAAACGTAAAAGAAAACCGGCTTTCTTTTACCGATAATCTGGAAGAGGGGGTCAAGCATTCCCTGGTCATTCTTATCGCTGTAGGGACCCCTCCTGATCCGCAGGGGAAAGCGGATTTGCGGTATGTCAAAGAAGTGGCCCAGGCCATCGGCCGCACCATGGACGGTTATAAACTGGTAGTGACCAAGAGTACCGTCCCGGTGGGAACCGGGAAAATCATTCATGATATAATCCGTAAGCATCAAAAAGAAAAATTTTCCTTTGATATCGTTTCCAATCCTGAATTTCTCAGGGAAGGGTCGGCCATTGAAGATTTTTTGAGACCCAACCGGGTGGTGATCGGGACCGCCAGTGATCAAGCCGTGGCCATCATGAAAGACCTTTACTCCCCCTTGTACCTGATCGAAACCCCTTTTGTCATCACCACGGTGGAAACGGCCGAGATGATTAAATATGCCTCCAATGCCTTCCTGGCCACCAAGATATCTTTCATCAATGAAATGGCCAATCTTTGCGACAAAGTGGGGGCCGATGTGCACCTCGTGGCCAAGGGGATGGGGTTGGATCAACGGATCGGTTCGAAATTTTTGCATCCCGGCCCCGGATTCGGCGGTTCCTGTTTTCCCAAAGACACCGCTGCTCTGGCTCAACTGGCTGACTCCCTGGGCTACGATTTTGAAATCGTCAAGTCGGTGATTCGGGTCAATCATCGCCAAAAGAAAAGGATGGTCGAAAAGATCCTTAATGCCGTCGGCCCGGTCAAGGGGAAAACCCTGGGGTTTTTGGGTATCACTTTTAAGCCCAATACCAGCGACATTCGGGAGGCCCCGGCCCTGTTCATCATCAAAAAACTGGAATCTCTGGGGGCAAAAATCAAAGCCTTTGATCCGGCCGGTATGGAAGAAGGGCGCAAAATATTAAAGAAAGTTTTATTTCAAGAGAATCTGTACGACGTCGGTCAGGGTGCCGATGCCTTGATCCTGGCTACCGAATGGAACCCCTTTCGAACCATCGACTGGGACAAAATGAAATCCCTGTTGAAGCGTCCACTGGTAATCGATTTAAAAAATATGTATGAGCCGGACAAAATGCATCAACTGGGGATAAAATATTACTGTGTAGGTAGACCTGCTGTTGAGTAAACCCAAGGAACCCTTACCGGCTAAACTGGGCATCAGCCTGATCTATAAAGATAAAACAGCCATTCGATCCGGCTGGACGGCCATGGAAAAAACCTGGGGAGCCATTGATTTTCTTTCCATGGTGAAGCCCTTCGAATATACCCATTATTATGAACAAGAAATGGGCCGACTCTTATACCGTCGATGGGCTTTTTTCAGAGATTTAGTCCCTCAGGACCGCTTGGCTGATATTAAATGGCAGGCCCTGGAAATAGAAAAGGAGTGGACCCACGATGAGAAGCGGCAGTTGAACCTCGACCCGGGGCTGATAACGGCCGAGAGACTCGTCCTGTCCACTGGGAAAAATTATAGTCATCGGATCTATTTGGGAAAAGGGATCTTTGGGGATCTGACCCTTATTTTCTATAAAGGAAGTTATCGGCCGCTGGCCTGGACTTATCCGGATTATCGGGATGAACAGGCGATATGGATGTTTAATAAAATAAGGGAGAAATACCTTAGAGAAATTGCGGATTACGGATTGCAGATTGAAAAATAATAAGGAAAATTATGATTAAAAGCATGACCGGTTTTGCCCAAACGGTGTTTTCGGATAAAAGCGTTCAAATAACCATTGCCGTACGCACCTATAACAACCGCTTTTTGGACATCAATATGCGGCTGAACAATGCCTTTCTCCCCCTGGAAGATCGGATCAAATCGTATATTGCTTCTCGAATCTTTCGGGGACGGGTGGAGTTGGCCATCCAATTGTCCTCCCAGGAAAAACTCCGAAATGGAAACATAGCCGTTAATTGGCCCATGGCCATGACCTATTTCGGCTTATTGACCGAATTGAAAAAAAGATTAAATATCCCCGGTCCTTTAGAGCTGAGCGACCTCCTCTCCTTAAAAGACCTGGTCGTCTATCAGGAAAGCACCTTCCCCGAAGAAGTGCTTTGGCAAAAATTGGTCCCTCCTTTGAAAAAAACTTTTAACGCCTTGCAAAAAATGCGGTCCGAGGAAGGGCGCAATTTAGGCCGGGATTTATTGAAACGCCTGCAAATAATCCGGAAAGGAGTCAACCGGATCTCTAAAAAAATCCCTCAAGTCATCGAAGCCTACCAGGTTCGTTTGAAAGAACGCATTAAAAAAATATCCAAAGAGGTGGATGTGGATCCCATCCGCTTGGCCCAGGAGGTGGCGGTAATGGCCGACCGGGCGGATATTTCGGAAGAACTGATCCGCCTGGGGAGTCATCTGAAACAAATGGAAGCCCTTTTTAAGGAACCCCAAGCCATAGGGAAAAAAATGGAGTTCCTCCTTCAGGAAATGAATCGGGAGACCAACACCATTGGATCAAAAAGTATGGATAGTGAGATTGCCTATCAAGTCGTGTCGATCAAATCCGAGTTGGAAAAATTGCGGGAACAGGTTCAAAATATAGAATAGAAAATAGCCGTCAGCGATCAGTAAATAAAGGTGGTAAATTGGAATTGGGCCTCCGATAATAAGGGTCGCCCTCGAAAATCCCAATTGCTGGTCGTTGCTTCTGCTGAAAGCTAACCATCAAGGAGCCCATATGGACCCAAAGTTGCTGAACATCGGTTTTGGAAACTCGGTTGTCTCGGAGCGGGTTGTGGCCATTTTAACCTCCACCTCTTCTCCGATGAAACGATTAAGGGAGGAGGCGCGGGACGGCAAACGACTGATCGATGCCACCCAGGGCCGGAAGACCCGGTCCATCATTTTGACCGACAGCAACCATGTGATCCTCTCGCCTATTCTGGCCGAGACCATTGCCCAAAGGTTCGGTTCCGATGGGACAGGGAAAGAGGATGAACCCAATCATTCCAAATAAAAAGTCGGGAAATCTTTTCATCCTCTCCGGGCCTTCCGGAGTGGGAAAAACCACCCTCAGGGAGGCCCTTCAAAAAAAAATCCCCGGCCTCCGGTTTTCCGTTTCCTGGACCACCCGATCTCAACGACCAGGTGAAATCATGGATCAGGATTACCGGTTTGTTTCTAAAAAGCAATTTGAACACAAGATCAAGGCCGACGGTTTTCTGGAGTGGGCTAAGGTTCACAACGAATATTATGGAACCCCTTGGTTGCCGATTAAACGATGGCTGCATAAAGGATCGGATGTCCTTTTGGATATCGATATTCAAGGGGCCCGAAAGGTCAAAAAGAGAATTCCCCAGGCCTTAATCATCTTTATCCTGCCTCCTTCCAAACAAGAACTCAAAAAACGTTTAATCCACCGGGAAACGGAATCACGGACTAAAATCCAGATCCGCCTGAAGAACGCGGAAACCGAACTTCAGGCGGTAAAACACTGTGATTTCGTTATGGTCAATCAGGAAATCTCCTTCTCGGTAGAGGCCCTGGAGACCATAATCAAGGCAGCCCGATTCCGGGTGAAAAATAGGTTTTAAAGACCCTTCCAACCGAACGCGGCATTAAATTTTCCCTTGACTTCTCAGCTTGGGGTGTGATAAAAACCCATGTAAAGTGAACGAGCGCTCGGAAGGAAAAATGGTGGAAGTTCAGAGCAACATTAAAAACAAGGATCTGATTTCAAAACGCCGCAAACAGATCATCGACGCCGCTTCCCGACTTTTTTTTGAAAAAGGTTTTGATCAAACCACCATGCGGGAAATTTCCCGGGCCTCCGGTCTGACCATGGGCAGCTTATATGATTATGTCCGGAGCAAGGACGATATCCTGGTTCTGGTTTATAAGGATGTGGTCGAACGTTTTCGTTTAAGTATCGGAGGGGACGAAAAAGAAACCTGGGAAGCCAATCCTGAAGATCTTGAGGCAAGGTTGCGGAGCAGCATGCGGCAAATGTACAAGATGTCCAAAGCGGTTCAGCTTCTCTATCGGGAATCCTGGTCCAAACGCAAGGATGTTCATTTGCAGATGCGGGAAATCGACAGAACCTATGTAGAAAGATTGACCCAGTCTTTATTGAAAGGGCAACAAAAAGGACGGATCCAGATGAAAAATCCTACAGCCACGGCCGATTTGATCCTTCTATTGACAGCCCTTCCGGCCCTTAGGGAATGGAGTCTGTCAAACATTAAGCAGGATGAAGTAATTGATACGGTCGTCCATTTTATTCTGCGCGGGCTGTCCATTGAGAGTCGTTCACGAACTTCTCAACGGGCCTGAGACATTGGATATTGACCCCGAAACCATTTCACAATATAAGAGCCTTTCTTATTTTCTTCAAATTTGGTTGATACGCCCACCAAAGCCGAAATATAGAGGAAATCAATGCGCTTTCTGCTGATTAATCCCTATTGCCCGATATCCGAAAACCCTTCCCCTTCTTTAGGACTGGCATTCCTGGCCGGAGCACTTGAGGAGGCGGGGATTGAGACCAGGGTGATTGATTTTACCGTATTTCCCTTCAGTAAAAAGATTCTGGAATCGGTCCTGCGGGATTTCCGGCCTAACTTGGTAGGCGCCACTTCCGTTACCATGACCTATGACAGCGCAGCTCAAATCATTCAGGCGGTCAAAGCCCTCAATCCCGACATCCTGACGGTTATGGGCGGTCCGCATGTCACCTTTTGGGCCGAAGGGGCTATGAATAGCCTGCCTGAATTGGATTTCGTTGTCCTGGGAGAAGGCGAACACACCGCCGTTGATTTGGTTAGGGAAACGGAGCAAGGCAGAGATTGGAGCAGGATCAAGGGAATCGTTTATCGCCAAGGCCCGGAAGTCGTCAGAACGGGACCCCGGGAACCGACCCTCGAATTGGATTCCCTGCCTGTGCCGGCGAGGCATTATTTTCCATTGGGCCGATACCGGGCCCTTGGTATGCCCATTACGATGACCACGAGCCGGGGTTGTCCCTTTCAATGCATCTTTTGTGTGGGAAGAAAGATGGTCGGAGCACGAGTCCGTTATCGAAATCCCAAGAAGGTTGTAGATGAGTTGGAATATCTTTGCGGATTGAACTTTCAACAAATCAACATCGTCGACGATCTCTTTACGGCCAGCAAGGACCACTGTCTGGCGGTCTGTCATGAAATACGAAAGCGTAAACTGAAGGCAAATTGGACCTCTTTTTCACGGGTCGATACCATCTCCAGAGAACTCTTGATAGAGATGAAGAAGGCTGGATGTTATGCGGTAAGTTTCGGAGTGGAAACCGGCAATCCGGATATCTTAAAAACTCTCAAGAAAAAGATCGACCTCGAACAGGTGCTTGAGGCTGCCAACCTCTGCCGGGAGGTGGGGGTAGAGGCCCATTTTACCTTTATCCTGGGCCTTCCCGGTGAAACACCGGAGACTTTGAGGCAGACGGTTGATTTTGGTGAAAAAATCGGTAGTATTGGAGGATCATCCGGCTTTCATCTTTTAGCCCCTTTTCCAGGAACAGAGATTCGAGAAAAAATGGATGCCCTCGGCCTGAGTATACTAACCCATGACTGGTCCCAATATCATGCCAATAGGGCTATCGTTGAGACCCCTTCGGTAACCAAGAAAATGCTGGATGAGTTGGTTATTTCCTGGGAAAAGAAATACCTGGATCGGCTTGGCCTGATTAAGCAACGCAGGGAAAAGGGAGAAGTTGCCGAATCAGAGGCCTGGGAGCTGACCAAATTGGAACATATTGCCGTGATCAATGACCTGATGATGAGCAGGGCTGTTGAAGAAAAGGGGACATGGCCAAGAACCGACCGCTTTGTTTCCGAAGAAGATTCGCTGGACAGGCTGGTTGACCGGGTATGGAACTCAACCGATTCCGGGAGGGATCAAGTTCATAAGGCTTTAAGTTTTGCGGTCGGTCAAGGCAATCTGATCTGTTCTACACAGAATGGGTTGGTTTGTTGGACTTGGTTGGATTACCTGAACATGGAAAGCGAGCGCATCCCCGTCACCCCAACGGCCTGATCCCGTCTTCAGCGGGATAAGCGGGCAAATTTCAATAATTGAAATTTATCTTGCCTGGAATCCCGCCCTGCGAGACTGCACTTTGGTGCAGGGAGCTTCAAAAGGAGGAATGGATCGTGTTTTCAATCAATCGTTTGGAACTGCTGTCGTCTTTCAAGGGAAAGGTGACCGAACTGATTTATTTTGGGAATACGCCTGTCGGAAAGAGATTTGATGCTTATTTCGAAGGAGACCTTTCCGGAGGGGTATTGTCAGGGAAAATGCGGGGGGTCGATTACATCCTCAGCCGATCGGATGGCGTTGCCGAGATCAGTATCAGGGCTGCCATAGTTACCCATGACGGCGTGAATATCAGTGTTGTGATTGCCGGATACCACCGTGATGGAGAAATCAAGGATACCTATGTAAAAATGGTGACCGGAAATGAGCGCTATCGCTGGCTGACCTCTGCCATCATCATCGGAAAAGGAAAATCTGCCAGCGAGCAATTGGAGATTGATTATTTCTACGAGGCATAAATAACGGCTTCTTAAAAAGTCCATCTGTCCCGCGCTTCGCGGGATTGCGCTACATCCTTCCCCGCTTTTCAGCGGGGCAGGCTTATTGCAGCGTACTTCACTGTACGCCTCATTCCTCAGGATTTGCGCGCCTAGTCCCGCCTTTGGCGGGAGAGCTTTTTACTTTGCCGTCCCATTTTATAACTTTTACATGTCCATTATAATGCCTAAAGAAGATCTTCCTTTTGAATTAATTCAGGAGGTCAAAGGATTTCTGGACGAGGAAGAAGGGCTGTTCCTCTACCATACGGCCAAGGAGGCCGCTCGCCGGGGTCCCTGTCTGGAAATCGGCAGTTATTGCGGTAAATCCAGCATCTATCTGGGTCTGGGATGCAAGGCCCGCCAGGGAGTCCTTTTTTCCATCGACCACCACAGGGGTTCCGAAGAACAGCAGCCCGGCCAAGAATATTTCGATCCTGAATTGCTCGATTCGGTTAGCGGCCGCATAGATACCTTCCCTTTCTTTAGAAAAACCATTGAAAAAGCCGGGTTGGAAGAAACCATCGTTCCAATGGTCTGCAGTTCCGCCCTGGCTGCCCGGAGGTGGTCTACGCCGCTCAGCCTGGTTTTTATTGACGGCGGGCACTCCTTTGAATCGGCCTATAAAGATTACCAAAACTGGGCCAAACATATCCTGCCTGAAGGCTTTTTGCTCATTCATGATATTTTCGAAGATCCCCAAAAAGGGGGACAAGCCCCTTTTCAGGTTTACCAAAAGGCCCTGGCCTCGGGACGTTTTCTGGAACTGCCTCGAGTAAAATCCCTGGGGGTACTTAAGCGTAAAGTGGAAAAAGAAAATCTCCCCTCTTAAAACCTGTGGTTAAGGGAAAAAGTCCGAGCTGAAGTGTTGGGTTTTGTAATTAAACCTGAGCTGAAAAGGGGAAGTAATAAAAGTGGATGCGGGAAAGACCGCCATGTTTATTCAAATTCACCGTTCCATAACCGTTCGACGAACATTTGCCAGGGGATCGATTCGACCTTTTTTGTCAAATGGCGCGGCTGCTTTTCCAGGCAAACCAAACAACATTTTTTAACCGGTCCGTCATCTAACAGGGCCTGCAAAGAACCGATATCGCTTTCGTGAATGCGGGATGAACCCTTTACTTCCAGTGCCAGTGCCTTGTCGTTAAGAATGAAGTCCACTTCACGTCCGGTTGATGTCCGCCAGAAGGTTATGGCCATTTCGGGATTGCGATAGGCTTGGTAGGCTTTTAATTCCATCAAAATATAGTGTTCGAAGGCCTTGCCGAATTCAGGGCTTCCGATTTTAGGTTGATGTCTGGCCAAATAATTGGCTATACCCACATCGAATAAATAAAATTTTTCGGTAGTGATCATGCGCCGGTTTTGCGACTTCTTCCAAGGAGGAATCCTAAAACCCAGATAAGTATCTTCCAGAATATCAAAATAAGTACGAACAACTCTATGGGAAACCCCTGTTTCCCTGGCGATGTTCACATAATTGATCAACTCGCTGGAAGTAATCGCCGCCACCCTTAAAAATTCATTAAAGGCAGGAATATTTTGAGTCAGGGCTTCAGCAACAATTTCCTCCTTAAGGTAATCGGCAACATAAGAGCGTATTTCTTCGATGGGATCAGGGGAGAGAAAGTGGGGCGGGAGCAGCCCGGAAACCATAATTCGTTCCAGACTAAAACCGGTTACTTCCTCATAGGAAAGGGGGGTCATAGTCCTTCGCCAGGCCCGGCCGCCCAACAGGTTGGCATGTCCCCGGCGCAATTTTCGGGCACTGGAGCCGGTTAATATAAACGATAAATTTCTATTTTCAATAAGCCAATGGACTTCATCGAGAAGAGGAGGGATTTTTTGAATTTCGTCAATGACTATGAGACCTTTGTGATTTTGGTAGCGTTCCCGCAAAAGCGCCGGGCGGGTGATATATTCCGCTAAAACGTCGGTTTTCAATAAATCGATAATCTCAACGCCTGACAAGGTATGGGAAATCCAATAGGTTTTCCCGACTTTGCGTGGGCCCCATAGGAAAGCGGATTTCCCGGGCGGCAAGTTGAGGTCCAAAAGTCTTTTTTTAATTTTCATAGTAAGAGCAATTTATTCGGATAAATTGCTTTTGTCAAGAAATATTGTATATTCCGTATTTACTGTTTTCCGGGAAATAAGTGTTCGTTGGGGTCAGGTCTATATTCTTAACATTGTTTCTTTTTTTCGTATAATTCGGCTTATCGAGGCAAAATGAAGCCCTAAATGATCAGCGATTTGTTTCTGGGAATATCCGTATCTCTCCACCGCCTCAATAATTCGTTCATCTCTCGCTTCTTTGCTTTGAAGCACCTCGGTGGTAAAAATCTTTGTCAGGATGGGCCTGTTTATGAAGCGTTGCCTTTTTGATATCTCGGGGATGTGTTCTTTACCCGCAATATGGCTCCTCATTCCTACCACAAAATCATCCTCCCCCAGAATGCTTTGACCTCTCAAATCCTTCCAAATGGATTCTGCTCGTATTCCTGCCCTTACAAACTCGCGATAGATTCTTTCTGCGATCTTTCTTTCGGACGCAAGTTGCCCCAAAACCCAATCTACGGTAAGAAAGGGGGGAGAACTTCCCTGCCCGGCCGTTGCCGAATAACTGCTCCATATCCACTGATTGGGATTTTTGACGAGCTTGGCCCGTATCGGGTTGATAACAATATAACGGGATGCCTCAAGAAGATGACTGTCCTTCTGCACCACAATCCCCTTAAATCGACCTTGAAACAAATGTCCAACCCTACCATGAACCCTATTGAAGGCCTGGGTATAAACACCGTTTAACTGTCTCATTCCTATGGAAAGGTTTCCTTCCGGTGTTTCGATCAGCAGGTGATAATGATTATCCATCAGGCAAAAGGCATGACAAAGCCAGTGATAGCGGGTGCAGACACGGTAAAGGATTTCGAGAAAGGCCTTCCGATCCAAATCATCCTCAAAAATCTCTTTGCGGTCATTCCCTCGACTGGTGATATGATAAACCGCACCGGGAAACTCTATGCGTAAAGGACGGGCCATAAGTAACCCTTAACAGCCTGGAACCTTAATGTCAAGAAAATAGACCTGACCCCAATGGTTTCCCAGTTTTGGGAAGAATGATCTTTCCTATGGCCAGATATTTTTATGGAAGATTTGGAAATAATATCCAAGACAGGAACGATTCTTGGAGTTTGTCCATATTTAAGATTTGACCCGGGGCCTACTTCATCTTAGACACACTACCGCATGATTTACAATGGTAGGGTGTAAATAAATGCGGAATACAAACAAATATTGCTAAAAACCCCATTGGAATTGAAAGGAATAACCACCAAAGGCTATGTAACGGTAACAGGATGGATACAATGAGCATCGATAAAAAACCCAGCCATGCACCAGTCATGCTATTTTTGTGGGCCGATCCGCCACAATGTGGGCATAAGATAGAAGATTGCGATTTCTCTTGTCCGTTTTCAACTTTTCGATCCTCCTCATGAATCCTAGTTTTTATGGATTTCTCTATGTTAGCTGCAAGCGCACCTCTTAACCCTTCATCCTGAGAAAGAATAGGTTGGGGTTCAATATTTGTACCGAACTTGATGCCACGCAGTTCCATGAATAATACTTCACCAGCGCTTGTTCCGCACACAACCAAAGACCCCGAAGGAGATATGGCAACAGAAAGAATCGGGGCGGGAGCAAGAAAGTAGGATAGAAGCTCTGGAAACATATTCTTAAGATCCAGGTCCCACGTCCAGATCGTACTGTCCCAGCTCCCTGACACAGCGCGCGTTCCATCTGGAGTCACGCTCACGCTAGAAATTTTACCAGTGTTCCCTTTCAAGGTCTGCAGGCGGATACCGCTCTCAGTGCTCCAGACGCGCATCGTTTTATCCCAACCTCCCGATACTACGTACCACCCATCCTGTGTTACACTCACACTACTCATCATCCCTTTATGTGCTTCCGAGGTCCTTCGGCATTCCCCGCTCTCCAGGTCCCATAACATCAGACTCCCGTCACCAATACCTAACACCACGCGCATTGAGCCAGGTATCACGCTCAAGCTATGGATGCCGCCTGGCTTCTCTGCATTCAAGGTTCGCAAACATTGCCCGCTCTCCAAGTTCCACACCCGTAGCGTGTTGTCAAGGTTGGTTGGGTCGAGTCCACGGCCAGTAGTCGAGACAGCGTGTAATCCGTCCGAGGTCACACTCACACAATTGACCACGTCAGTATGTCCTTCTAAGATTCGTAGGCACTGACCACTTTCCAGATCCCACACTCGCAGCGTCATGTCCCAGCTCCCTGATACAGCATGCTTTCCGTCAGGCGTCACGCTTACACAGTTAACCCTATTGGCGTGGCCGCTCAAGATCCGCAGACATTGGCTACTCACCGTGTCCCATACGCGCAATGTGCCGTCATCACTAGCTGAAACAGCTCGCCGACCATCAGGCGTCACGCTCACACAATTCACGTCGCCCATGTGTCGTTCCACGTGCTGCTGTCCTTGTCCGTTCTCTATATTCCATACTCGCAAAGTGCCATCCCAACTCCCCGATACAGCGCACCGGCAGTCCAGAGTCAAACTCACCTCCGTGACCCGAGAACTGTACGCTTCCAGGGTCCGCAGAGATTGGCCCGTTTCCGGGTCCCACACTTGAAGCGGTTTGCCCACATTCGCTGAGACCGCAAAACGACCATCCGACATCATATATCCATCTTTAAATATGTCGAAATCGGGCGGCCATGCCAAGATCCGAAGGCGCTGACCGCTTTCCAGATCCCCCACATATAGCGTGCCGTCCCGATCCGCCAACACGGCACGCCGCCCATCAGGTGCTAGGTTGGCTAGCAATGCCCCTTCCAAAAAACGCTGGCATAGTCCACTCTCTAGGTTCCATACCAGCACCCTCATGTCTATATCGCACGACACAGCACGCCGACCATCCGGTGTCACTGCAACCCTTAAGAATGGCGACAAGTATTGATTGTTTCCCGATTTCCACAGACACTTAAGACACTTACCACTCTCCAAATCCCATACCCGTAACGTTTTGTCTTTACTCACGGACACAGCGCGTCGTCCATCAGGCGTCAAACTCACGCTAGTAAAGTAATCAGTGTGCCCTTCCAGGGTAAACAAACATAGCCCGTCCTGCAGATCCCACACGCGCAGCGACTTGTCCCAACTCCCTGAGACAGCACGCTTTCCATCAGGCGTCAAGCTCACGCTAGAAATTGAACCAGTGTGCCCTTTCAAGATCCGCAGGCTTTGACCGCTCTCAAGGCTCCAGACGTTCAACATACCATGATCACTGCCCGATACTGCATATCGTCCGTCAGGAGTCACGCGCACGCACATGGCACCCCACTCTTGTTTCAAGGTACGCAGAAGAGCTGGAATGGGATTGGTACGCTCATCGATTGACCAGCGGCGTGAAAAATACGGCCTTTGAAGGGTCGGTAGGATCAAAGCGGCAGCGTCGTGAACGGCCCCGGCGGGGCTATAGTTTAAAGCATGTTGTAGGACGAATCCCCGCCATCTACCACTACCATTCTCAATCAGCGTATGGCACTGTGAGATCACAAATCCATTAAAGATGGACAGTGTGTCAAGAGGAGTGGGATTTTCAATGATGCGCTGACATTCCAAATCGATCTCGTCCTGAGTCCACATCCGGCAGGAGGGTGGGGGCTCCGGATGTTGCGGTTCTACTTCGATTATTGCTTTGCCAAGTGCCAATTGGCGGCGGCGTTCACTCCATGCTTTGGAATAGGCAATCAATTCATCAGTATATTTCTTGATTTTATTTTGTTGCTCCTCCTCCTTCCTTTTCTTTTCCTGCATCTCTGGAAACCGGCGGAGTGCATCGGCATAATCCTGTTGCAACTCAAAAACCATCCCAGCCCTCACCTTTGCTTCTACAAACCACAAATTGCACAACGTTTCTTCAACACTACCCCAATCCTCAGCCATTGTAAGGTGGTACGGCAGTTCTGACACCTTGCGTTTATTGGGATCATCATTATAATCAGCCTCCCGGCTGCTTTCCTGCTCTTGGTTTTGTCCGCCATTATTTGAATTCTTTTTCACCCATAATGGAAGCTTGTAAAAATAATCAGCAAGTATTTTATGCCAGTCTTTGATTTTTAAAGTAACAATTTCCGCATTTATATCGGATTGTACTTTCCCTTGCATTAAACCACTTATTTGATAATTTGATTTTTCATTTGCATACCTCTTGAGAGCGGCAATTTTAAAACTTTCATAGAAAAAATCATATCTGCCTTCTTTCCTCGAAAGATATGGCCTTATCTGGCGGAGATTGAGATACACGGTTTCTTTTATTTGATTAAGATTTTCATCCTTCCTCTCATATCCGAGAGTGTCAAGAAGCATATGAACCAGTTCATCTGCTGAAAGGCCATAGCGGGAATTTGCAAGAAGACCGAAGATTAATGGCACAGAAATCTTTGGAGGAATTGACGAATATGCCGGATCATTCTCAAGTCTCTTCAGCACTCCTTCAAAAGCGGATAGCGGATCATTTCCGAAATCATTGCGGATCTTATCTTTGATATTTAAGAAAGCACCGAAAATGCGGAGCTCATTAAGTACAATCTTTAAGAAAAGCGGATTCTTTGAAGCTTCTATTTCCAGTAATGCATTAATATGCTTTTGATCCAGTTCTTTAAGATATTGCATGAGATATTCATCGATGAGCTTTTTTCGGTCATCGGTACTTTCAAACGGCTTTATTTCCGAAATCACTGCACTATCTTTCAATATTCCATATAGTTTTTCTGCGTCCGTGTCTTCAGTGCCGCGTTTGAAGCTCACAATCATATTGATGCCTTCGGGCAATTCGCTCTGTAGCCAGTTTAGATCTTTAAGTCCGGTCTCAAGCTGATTAAGGGCATCAAGCACTATTATGGTTTTCCCTCTTGTGCCGATCTTTCTGAGTATGTCATAAAGTGAATTGTGGAGTTCGACTGGATCGGTAGGGATTGCTTCCAATCTGTCTTCATTACCCTGTTCATCCTTTATAATCTCATCTTCAAGTTTTCCCGTATGCTCCTTTATTTCTTCGAGAAGCGAGTACCATATATTATAGAACGCGGTGGATTTGTCACTTTGTCCAATAAACCGGAAATGTATGCTTTCATTAGATTCCGAATTGACTTTTGTCCTGTACCTGTCAACCCACTTTGCAAGGAACATGGATTTTCCCATACCTGCCGGAGCGGTGAGCACAAAAAGCTTTTGAGAGTTATCAGCAGCATATGCATCTAACTGGTCGAAGTCACCTGTGCGTTGAATGAACCCGACACTGTTCAGAGCTACAAATTGCTCCTGCTGGTCGATCTCTTTCTGTAAATCAGTTTCATCTACTGATTCAGCTTCTACTATATCTATATGATCATAAAACCGCTCTCGGATGGCTTCTGTTAGATCAGAAAAAATAATATCACTAAGCTCTTTGTTTTCAGCCTTGAATTCACCGAGTCTTCCTTTTGTGAACGTTGTGTTGAATTTTTCTGCTTTCTCCCGCAAGCCTTCGGGTATTGAAATATCCCTGTCCTCTAAGTCAATCCCTGCCAATTTCCATAACCGCCTCCACTTGGCCGAAACTTTCGATTTAGGCTCATCGGAAGAACTAGTTAAAGGAGTACGAAGCTCAGGTGTTTGTGCCTCGGAATTCCATTTGACATTATAGTTACGTACGGGACGGTTTGTTGCTGGTATTTTTTTCTCCCGCCAGGTTTTAAGCTCATTATCTGCGGTCTGCCGGGATATATCCTCTATTAACTCATCTAACTCATTGGTATATGCTTTGCGCAACAAGTCTGGCGTTGAAGGCAAAAAATCGAGGTATGAAGGATCGCGAAGATAAAAAAAGGCGTGTTTTACCGGATCGTAATACTCACCAGATTCTTCCTGAAGACACGACCTTGTTTTATGCAGCGGATCTATTAATGCATGAAGAATTTCCATTTCCGTAACTGATGCATTGTCTGCATAGTTTTTGATTTCCGGAAAATCTTTAAATGTATCGTCGGAAATGTCATCTCTTTTCGGCACCCATCCGCGTCTTTGTCCTAAAAGGCAAATAAAGAATGGCCTACATTTATCTATATTCCTTAAGCATGTGCTTACTACTTTTTTGTTCATGGTATCAGTTTCCGATACACCCCATCTGAGATCGATATCCACCATGCGTATTTTGCGTTTCTCACACCAGTCCTGCAGTTTTGGAAATACCTTCTTAACCAGATAGTCTCTCTCTGCGTGCATATCGTTGAACGTGGAAGAGATGAAGATATGCACTTTTTGCCATTCTACTGATATTTTTGTCTTTTCCATTAAATCGCCTTTAAATTTATAATCATTTATGTGCATATCGCGAGAAATATTTAGAAATGAAAATGCGGAGGGTTTTCCAACGGTAGCGTAAAGTATCCTTTGAGTGGGTCATATGATTACTTCCGTGGCTCGAAATTAAAGGAAGTCAATTCGTTAATTTTCCTTCCTTTTCCGATCACAATATGTTCAAGATTCTCGGTCGAGATAATAATCAAAGGACGCTTTTCTTCGCGCGCATAGGCAACAATCTCGGCGGTTCCTCCTCTGCCCCGAGATGGACGACCATCCCATAGAGCAATCAATATGTCACAATGGGTTACCACATATCGCCCCGCATCTTCGTAAGCTTTATTGCGAGCTTCGGTTCGCTCAATTGTCGAGAACGCTCCCGCTGATAGGTTGTTTTTTAACACGATCGGCTTTTGTGATTTTTGGTAGAGTTCTTCGAATTCCTGTCGCGATTCCTCGGTTTCGAAATCCTGCATGTAGTCATCCTTCGCAAAGGGCAGAACAACCTCGATATCCGATTCAGGGAACTTTAAGACCTCCTTCGCGATTAGACGATCTGCACCCTCGGCGAGGGGAGTCACAACGGTAAACATCAACGCCACCGGATTTGTTTTTTCTTGAGAAATTTCATTTTCCAGAAGCTCATATATTTCAGAACGTAATATCTCTTTTACCTTAAGGGCAATGTTCTCCGGATCATTTATTGCCCGGTGCCCGGTGACTCCGAGCCGGATTCGAAAAGGACTTTTTGAAGAATTCATGGGTCCAGCGCCTTCGCTTTATTATTTACTCGTCTTTTCAATAGCATAACCAGCATTGGAGAGGATACGGGGAATTCCTCTCACCATATCATGGTCGATTTGCTTTATCCCATCAGGTAATTGCTCCCATTCGACAAGGTACTCATTACGATAAGGATCATCTTTTGTCGGCTTTCCGAGCTTGAATCCTGCATCGAGTTTTTCCTTCACAAAGATGTCGTGTTCCAATCGTGCGAGTTTTTCCAGATCGTCTCCCGGAAATTCCAATGCCGGCTGGTTGCTTCGCGAAGGAATCATGATATATCCGGCAGCAGAAAGCTTTTGTGGAATTGTTCGCACATTGACCCGATTCGACTCCTTAGCCCATTCCGGGAGATCATCATAGGGCACAAGCAACGGATGGATCTTTTTCCCTTCGCTCTTTTCTTCCCCGTAGCGCCAACCATCTCTTTTCTTACCATCACAATAAGCTTGATGAGCGGATTCGGCGAGCTTCTCCAATATCTCGGGAGTGAGAATTATTTGCTGAACGAGGGATTGAAACTCTAAACCATTGACGTGCAGGTTTAGCTGTGCCTCGGAGGGGAGACACGACCGTTCCAAGCGATTCTTACCCGACAACTGGCTCATAGCTAGTAAAGATTCCATTGAGCGTACACCGTGTTTGTATTTGCTGATGGCAAGAAATGCCAAAAGGACGCCGGAATCGATATTCAACGATTCTTTTCCATCCTTTTTCTCTAACAATCGCGGGCACGAGCGGATAAGAAGAGAACGCAGGAGTATGGCCCGGCGTATGACAAAATGCGGATCGGTTGAAATGTCGCCGCCGATTGGATTCGGTCCCAAAATATTGACAAAGCCTTTCAAGCGGCTCATAAAATCGGGACCTTTGATGTCCCGGAATATTTTACTGTCTATCCCTTTTCCGAATGCCTCCATGCTCTCGCTGGTACCACCGGCAAAAATGAAAATCGCCGAACCAATGGAATGGGTGATCTGTCCCTGTTGAAAAGCACCGTCTTGCATGGGCGCAAGGAAATGACGCAGCCAGCCCAGGGGTTGGTTCTCCAGAGCGGTGTCAAATTCATCCCAAAATACGAGCGGAATTTTTCCGGATAAGCCAACATCCCGAACCTGATGCAAGGCGTCATGAAGCGCTTCCACATCGCTCAATTGAGACAGGTTGAATTCCATTTTCTTGATTAAATCCGGAGATAACGATTCGGCTATCTCCGTGATGCCGAATGATTTTCCTGATCCGGGTGCCCCGAAAACAGCAATGGAGAGCGGATGTTTCTGGTGACTTTGACTGCAATACTCACCAATCACACTGCTGATGCTGCGGAAGTTTTCGATTTCACGACGGTCTGCTGTCAGGAGGTGGCGGAATTTCCCCAAGGGAACATCATGCATAGCGGAATCCGGCCCTTCCAGCACAATTTGCTGCGCTAACTGATTGAGAAAATCTGAATATTTATCCTGGAGAATCGTCCATGTATTGGTTTGTGGTTTGCCAGCAAATTCCGTCGGCGAGAGTTTGAGGAAGTAAACCGGATCTTGAACATCCGCCATTGCAAACAGCTTTGCATCTTTCATCACCTCAGCGGCAATGAACTTGACAGGAAATGAAAGTTGGACATCGGATGTTATTAAGGTTCTATCGCCATATCCCTCTTGATGAAGTTTTCGCATGGCAGACAATCCGGATTGAATACCGGCATGGATATCCGGCTTTACCTGAGAGCGCATCAGTTGACGTGCTATACTTGCCATAAGACATGAATTGTAACCAATCATGCCCCCTGGATAATCCTGAGCCCACATGCCTTCGAGTGTATGGGTGTCATAAAACAATTCGGCTTTTTTCCGGGATAGAAGAAGAGCGCCTGCTGTATCAAACGGAATGATCACATGGGCACAATCTGATAGAGCATTCACGCGCGGATTATGGACAAGCTCCCAAACGAGATCCTGAGCGGTTCGTTCCCAAGATAGTGCTCGACTGATTTGTACCTCAGTTCGCCTCAGATCATTCACTCCCATAACGACGATCAGTCGTTCTGCCCATTTCTGGTGCAGATGCTCGAATAGTTGACCTTGAGCTATCGGTCGCGACATCTTGAGAAGAATCCAAGGTTGCTTTTTTCCTTTTTTAAGAAGCCCGGACCAGAGTTCGGGATGATCACGGAAACCGAGGGCGGCATCATCGAGAACTATCAACTCAGGATTGGGAACATCTTGCAACTGTTGTTTAATAATCTCAGTCCAACCGTCATTACTGCGGTCCATCCCAATAAATTCAGAGACACGCCAGGTGAGATTGTCCTTACTTGCTTTTTTGCTGTATTTGAAAAGAGACCAAAGTGCATAGGAGTGATGAAATCGTTTATCGCACGTTGTGATGGATTGATCCAACTCCTGGATTCTATTTACCTTATATTTCTCCCCTTCATTCTGTCGCATCTGAAGGGTGACCTCTTCGATCAAATCCCCAAGGAGCGCTGCACCTCCTGGCTGCCAGCAGGCACGTGTCCAATCATCCGGATTCCAGGTATGACTATCAAATTCTACACGCCGGAGATGGGCAATGTTCCAATCCATGGTCAAATCACCGGTAACTAAAACAATTCTTCTCGAATCGGTTTTTGCCGCCATGTTTTACTCCTCCAAGTAGGATGTAACCCTATTTTCAATCACCAGCCCGAATTTTCCATAAGGCCAAACTGAATCTTTTACACTGTCATAAAGGGGTCACCCATTAAAAGGCCACGGTCAAGAGAAAAGGGATCTCCGTACGCAAGAAAGAGTAATTTTTTTCTTGCAGGGTACGAACGTGTTAGAACTGCTCCTGGTTTTCAACGTCTTCACCGTTGTTAAAATTTCAAGTCTGCTCTTGACTCTTTCTCCAATTTTATTCAATCAAACATATTTTTGCAAAAGACTAAATGCTTGACTGTTCGAAAAATGCGCTGTCTGTTAAGCTATCACTTCAACCGGCAATCAGGCCCAGGAACCTATTTCTGGTTAATCCTTAACTTTGTTCCGCTGACTTAATTGGAGGTTTTAGATCAAAACAATGCCTTCCGGGACCATGCGACCATTTGCGTGAAGAACGATACTCCTGTGCCTCATCCGACGAATCGACCGAGAACACAGCGCAAAGTCGATAGGAATCTTTACTCGTAACCTCATAGACATAAGGGATGCCTGTTTCCGGGTCCTTCAATGGGATCTTTAGGCCGGGTTCCATGTCCAAGGCGGCCAGGTTTGGGGGTAACGATTTCTTCCTTTCCCAATAGGAATCGATCGAACTTGAAATATTTTTAAGATTGTCAACACGGTGTGTATCTATTCTGCGCTTTCGCTGCAAGCCGGGAGGATCCATTATGATGATAGCTGCAACCACCGCAAGCACGACGACGACGGTGGATATAATAGCCAGATATGTGACCCCGCTTAGTTTTTTCATTTTTCGATTTCCTCGCGTCTCAAGTCCCATAAATAATAGCTGAAAATCGTTCCTGCGATGACCGCCACGACAACGATCTTGAGCAGAAAGCGGACCGTAAGGTCTCCGCCAAGGACGTTATAAATCAGAGTCGTAAGATCACCGATTAAGGCCCCTGCCGCAATGAACAGGGTGAGATAGGTCAGCCAGCGGCGAACGGGAGAAAGCCGCTTGATGGGATCTTGGAAAAGCTGCTTCCTGATATACTTTGAAACCAACATGAAAATGGGAAAGGCGATAATCAGGGAGGAAATCGCCCACCGCATTCGGTCCATAAGTCGAAGTCTGGTCAATATAAAGACCGGGTCAGGGAATGCTTTGTCGATGAAAAGGAAAAACAGATTACCCAAATGGTAGGCGCTGAGATAAAGGGTACTGAACATGACCAGATACAGAAATGCTTCCCTTGCCGAGAGGGACGGTCGGGGCCTTGGCACTGGGATCGGAAATTTTACATCAGAGAAAACCTTTAATGCACCCGTTGCCTGTTCGGATGTCCAGCCTGCCTCTATCAATACCTTTTCAATTTCTTCCTTGGAAGAGTGAGGCAAGGCTTCTTTGACGAAAGCCTCAAGTACCTGAGTTTCTGATGCCATCGCATCTCCTTTTTAAAAGACCATAGAATACGGGAAGTATCATCCCTTTCTTTAAGGTGTCAAATTGGCTCCTTAAAGAAATAAGGTGGTTCCGCCTCAATTGGATGAACTGGAGGTCACAATTTGTGACCTCCAGTTTTTAAACTTCTGAAATAAAAAATCTTAGCCGTTCGAAAAAAGGAATATCTGTTCAGCTATCACTTCAACCGGTCGTTTAACCGGTAATCTTACTTCGAAAGCAAGGAAATGTTAACTTCACAAATTTGGGCAGCTCAAAGCTCAAAGCTGAAAGCTGAAAGCTCAAAGGGGGAATAAGATCTTAATGCTGAAAGCTGAAAGGGAAATAAGTTCAAGGTTCTAAGTTCAAGGTTTGAGGCCCAAATCTCAGAACTGAAAGTTCAAGGCAGAAGGCTCAAAACAAATAGACCAAAGATAATTATAAGTAAATAAAGGGAAAAATGGAGAAAGTCAAGAGAAAAATAGGCGTGTGGCATAAGACGAGAGGTGTGAGGGGAAAAAATCAGCTCAAAGCTCAAAGTGCTTTAAAAAGAAAGTTCGGAGTAGTTAAGGGGTCACCCATTAAAAGGCCACGGTCAAGAGAAAAAGGTTCACCGTAAGCAAGAAAGGGTAAATTTTTTCTTGCAGGGTAT